>ENA-ORBV01000989-ORBV01000989.1-microbial-mat-metagenome-genome-assembly--contig:-NODE-989-length-64397-cov-9.670398_pt1 | contig 64397 bp, 44 predicted proteins | sample MGYA00237777_ERZ505514 | MGnify/ENA primary metagenome ERZ505514 (study PRJEB26160, sample SAMN06269048) | microbial mat metagenome | isolation source: Oligotrophic lake microbial mat | place...
AGATTCGCCTTAGTCTCGTGGGCTCGGAGATGTGTATAAGAGACAGCCATAAGCCCTTGCGGCTCGATGAGCTCTCCCCCGAGACGCTCTACGCGAAGTGCGTGGCGCTGGCTCGGAATCTCTGGTGGAGTTGGCATCCCGAGGTCACCAATCTCTTCCGTGATCTCGACCCCGTCCGCTGGCGGCAGCTCGACCACAACCCCATCGCGCTCTTGGCTGAGTTCACGCCCGAGCGGCTCGAGGCGCGGGCCGCCGAGCTCGTCCTCTATAGCCGGATCAACCAGGCCTTCCGGCGCATGAAGGAATACCTCGGCGCGGAGAACACCTGGAGCACGGTCCATGCCGGCGTGCTCGGCTCCAAGCCGGTCGTCTACTTTTCGGCTGAGTTCGGCATTCACGAGTCGGTGCCGATCTACTCCGGTGGTCTCGGCGTGCTCGCCGGCGACCACGTGAAAAGCGCCAGCGGCCTCGGCATCCCGCTCATCGCCGTGGGCCTGTTCTACAATCACGGCTATTTTCGGCAGCACCTCGATGCCGACGGGTTTCAGCACGAGGAGTACCAACGGACGAAGATCGATCTCCTCCCCATCGAGCCGGCGCTCGATACCGACGGCAGGCCGGTCATGGTGAAGGTCGATACCCGCAGCGGTTCGCTCTACGCCAAGGTGTGGAAGATGGCGGTTGGGCGGTGCAGTCTCTATCTGCTCGATTCAGACGTTGAAGAGAATGCCCCAGAGGATCGGCCCCTCACGAGCCGGCTCTATGGTGGCGACACGCGGATCCGCATCCGTCAGGAGATCATCCTCGGCATCGGCGGCGTCAAGGCGATCCGTGCCATGGGCATCGTGCCGGGCGTCTACCACTTGAACGAAGGACACTCCGCGTTTGCCACCCTCGAGGCTGTCCGCGGACGGATGGAGCGAGACGGCTATCCCTTTGACGACGCGGTTCGTCGCGTTGCCCGCCAGACGGTCTTCACGACGCATACCCCCGTGCCGGCAGGCCACGACCGGTTTGACAACGCCCTCATGGAGGAGCATCTCGGCCCGATGCGAGACGGCCTCGGAATCTCGCACGACCAGCTCATGGGGCTCGGCCGCGTCGAGCCGCATAACCACGGCGAGACGTTCTGCATGACGGTGCTCGGGCTCAAGCTCTCGCGGCGGGCCAATGCGGTGAGCGCCCTCCACGGGCATGTGAGTCGGAAGATGTGGGCGAATCTCTGGCCGTGGAAGGTCGAAGAGGAGGTGCCGATCGGCCACATCACCAACGGCGTGCACGTGCCAAGCTGGCTCTCGTGGCAGATGCTGCTTCTCTACGACCGCATCTTTCCGACCGACTGGTTTCGCCAGATGGCGGGCCCGGAAATCTGGCAGAAAATCTACGACTGCGATCCCGGCGAGCTCTGGGAGACCCACTATGCGCTGAAGAGCCTGCTCCTCGAGTTCGTGCGGCGGCGGCTGGCCCGTCAGTGCCGTCGCCGAGGCGAGTCGGATGAAGCCGTGGAGCAGGCCCGCACGGCGCTCGATCCCAACATCCTCACAATCGGATTCGCGCGGCGGTTTGCGACCTATAAGCGGGCGGATCTCCTGCTCGGCGACCTCGACAAGATCGCGGCGCTGGTGAATGATCCGGATCGCCCGATTCAGATCATTTACGCCGGCAAAGCCCATCCGGCCGACGAGCCTGGCAAGGGGCTCATCCGCAAGATTGCCAACCTCCGCAACGACCCACGGTTCTCAGGCCGACTCGTGTTTGTGGAAGACTACGACATCAATGTGGCTCGGCACCTCGTGCAGGGCGTCGATGTGTGGCTCAACAATCCCCGGCGACCGCTCGAGGCTTCGGGCACGAGCGGGCAGAAGGCGGTGCTCAATGGAGCCCTCAACTGCTCCATTCTCGATGGCTGGTGGGCCGAGGCGTTTGACGGCCGCAATGGCTTCGCGATCGCCCGCGGGGAGACCCACTTCAACGACGAGATCACCGATGCCCGAGACGGGGCGGCGCTTTTCGAAACGCTCACGAAGGAAGTGATCCCGCTCTTCTACGAACGCGACAGTGACGGTTTGCCGAGGGGCTGGATAAAGATGATGATGAACTCGATCAGCTCGCTGGCCTGGCGGTTTAGTGCCCACCGTATGGTGATGGACTATGCCCGGGCCAGCTATGTACCGGCCGCAGGAGGCGTCTCCTGCGACATGGCCAGCCGTTGAGGACGCTTTTCATGAAGTACGTCACATTGATGTCGGCGCTCCTGCTGGCGCTGGCACTGCCGGCCAGGGGCCAGTTTTCACCAGACGAACCGCGTCGGGAGAACCCGACGCTCGGGAATTTGCTCGGCGAGCCGCCGAGCGACGACGCGAAGCCGCCCGCTGTCGCCGAGAAGGCTTTAGACCCCCCATCGAAGAAGGCTCTCGACGAAGCCCGGGCCGTGGTTCGCGATCTCTTCAAAAAGGAAATGGATGCGGTCAAGACCCCCGCCCAGAGTGCCGACCTTGCCCGGGTGCTTTTCAAGCAGGCGTGGGCATCCAAGAGTGATCCCGCCGGATACTTCGCGCTGCTCGAGCAGACGGCGTTGCTTGCCGCCAAGGGAGGAGATGTCACCACGGCATTCGCCGCGATTGACGAGCTGACCAGGGCGTTCAGGAGTACCTCGTTGGGTCTCAAGCGGGACGCACTGGTGACCCTCGGCAACAATTTGCCGCCGCCTGCTCACAAGCAAATCGCCGAATTGGCGTTGTCGCTGATCGATCGGGCAATCGAAGCCGACGACTATGCGCTGGCCAGGGATCTGGTCAAGATCGGAGGTGCGAGTGGTCGCAAGGCCAAGGATGCAGCGACGGCCAAGGTGGCCAACACGCGAACGGCTGAAGTCGAGAAACTTGCCAAGCAATTCGCCGTCGTGAAGGATGCCCTGGCCACGCTCGAGAAACAGCCTGCCGATCCCGCGGCCAATCTCCTGGCAGGGACCTATTTCTGTTTTTCCAAAGGTGACTGGGCCCGTGGGCTCCCGATGCTCGCACAGGGAGGCGATGCAGCGCTCAAGTCCTTGGCAGAGAAGGACCTTGCTCAGCCGACGGAGCCGGCGGAGCAGGTTGCCATCGGCGATGCGTGGTGGGCGACCGCCGAGAAGGGAGACGCGGTTGCCAAGGGACGCCTCCAATCTCGCACGGCCGAGTGGTATCAAAAAGCGATTCCAAAGCTCTCTGGGCTGAGCAAGGCCAAAGCCGAGAAGCGCGTGGCTGAGGCCGCCGAGTTTGCGAAAGGGGGCGGCGCGACGCCACCGGTCGTATCGATCTACGCGAAGGCTCTCAATGCCGTGAAGAACAGGGAGATCAACAAGCCGCATCCGGAAGGTCCCCAGAATGATATTCCTTGGATGGACGTCCCCGAGCCGGGGGGCATCATGGTTGGCCTGGACGTGGGTTTGAGTCGCGACGGCGACTTCATTCAGGCGTTGCAGGGTGTGTATGCGACGCAACGCGCCGAGGTTCGCGGCAAACCGGTTGGCATGCCTACTCCAAGGATCATCAACATCAGGGCCAAGCCCGGGTTTGCCATCGGCGCGATCACGGTTCACTCGAACTGGAGAATCGATGGTCTGTCGGTTACGTTCATGCAGATATCGGGTGATCGGCTGATTTCCGAGCAGAGCTATACCTCCGACTACTGCGGTCGTCGCCAGGACGATGCCAAAGAGATGTCGGGCGGTGGTGAGCCCATCATCGGTCTCCACGGACACATTTCGGAGCACGGGCGGCTGGCGTCACTCGGCTTGGTCACGCCCGCATTGGCAGGCGAGAAGTCAAACCTCGACCGCGGTAACGAGTGAGTTGGAGATCGCCGTGACGCCGGGTCACTCTGCGGATTGCTTGCGGGCAAATTCGATCTCGGCCTTCCACCGGTCGATTCCCTCACTCACTTCCGCCTGACGTTCCCTCGCAGCCTCGAGCTCCGAGGCAGCATCCTCAGCCTCCGTGCGGGCCGCTGCCATTTGGGACTCGGCCACGGCGAGCGCTTCGAGGGCCACGCGATGCTTCTCGCCCGCAGAGTCTTTGACGGCCATCACGTCGGCACGAGCCTTCTCCGCGGCGGCGAGCCGCTCCTCGAGCCGTGGCGGATTCGTGTCGAGCGATCCGATCCTGGCCCCGTTTGCCACGCTGAATGCAGCCAACGTGCCTGACCAATCACCGGCGAAGATTCTCGTCCCATCGTCAGTGGCGGCGACGCGGGTGCCGATGTCGGCCAGCGCCCCGAGCTCTCGCTCGAGGCTGCCATCGGCCTTCCAGAGCTTGGCCCGCCCGTCGCGGCCGGTTGTCACGAGCCTTCCGTCGGGAAGCCACGCGATCCATGTGGCCCCGCGTGTGTGGGCTGGCCAGGTTTTCAGCGATTCGCCCGTCGCGGCATTCCAGAGGCGGGCCGACCCGTCCTCAGACACGCTTGCGATCACGGCTCCATCAAGCCGCCAGGCCACGGCCGTGATCGCAGCGGAGTGGCCTTTGAGCGTCACGAGCTCACGTCCGCCACGGGATTCCCAGAGAAAAAGATTGCCCATACGGTCGCCCGTCACAAGACGCTTGCCGTCGGGGGAGAACTCGAGGGCCGTGACCCAGTCGGTGTGCTTGCGAATCTCGTGGGCGACGCGGCCGCTGGCCGTCTCGATCAGCCGAACCACTTTGGACGAACTGCCCAGGGCCACCATCCGTTGGTCGGCGGAGATATCGGCGGTCAGCACTTCGTCGAACTCTTCGCCGACCTCGGCGACACGCTTGGCCGTCGCGACGTTCCAGATCACCACCCGGCCGCTCGTGGCGGCGTGACCACCGGCCGCCATGAGGAGCTTTGCGTTGCGTGAAAATTTCGTCATGCGGACAACGCCCTCAGGGAACGGCAGCACACCGATGAGGTCGAGCGATCCCGTGTGGTAAAGGAGCACCTGCTCGCGGCTCCCGAGGGCAAGCACCTGGCCATGGGGCGAGGCGGCAAGCGCCGTCACGGTCGTCGGCCTGCGTCCATGAGTGATCACCTCGAGCGACAGCCGTGGTGGCATCACGGCGGGGCCCTCTGGCGTGACGGCGACGGCAACGTCGAGGGCCAGCGTGTTCGTTGAACGGGCTGCCGGCTTGCCGCCGGCCCGTTCGATCGCGCCGCCGGCGATCCATTGCTGGATCATGGCGAGCGACTCGATGGGGAGCTTCGAAGACTCCGGCGGCATCTGCGGCTCGGAGGCGTGTGTCACGAGCTGATAAAGGGTGGAAGCGTCTGCATCGCCTGCGTCGATGATGCCTCCCGAACTCCCACCGGCCATTGCCTGACCGAAGCTCGACAGATCGAGGCCCCCCGTCTTCTTGTCTGGATTGTGGCAGCCGCAGCAATGCTCGCGGAAGATCGGGAGGACGTGCTCCTCGAAGTTTGGGGGCGTATCTGCGCCGCCAGCCGGGGCGACGGCCGCGATGAGCAGTCCCATGAAGAGCACGCGTGGAGCCGTGGCAAAGAACATCAGTGATTGAAGATGAATTCAGGGGAGTTGAGGAGCGCCCAGAAGATGTCTTCGAGGGCCTGCTTGCGGTCGCGGCCGTCGAGGACCGTGACGAGGGTTTCGATCCGCTCCCGTTCGGTTGGCATGCGGCCGAAGCATCGGACGAAGAGGGCATCGATGACGTCGCCGGGCGTGTGGCCCTCGTCGAGCATGCGGCCGATCATGTTCCCTTGCCGAATCCGGGCGTTGGCCGCATCGCCGTTCACGAGATGGAGTGCTTGAGAGAGGCTCGGGTCCATACTCACGGCGCAGCTACAGACGTTCTCGCGGGTGGCGCGCCCGAACGTGGTGAGGAAGTAGGTGCTGGTCCGGCCGTCGGCCACCTGCACGGCTCGGGCTCCGAGCGGGAGCCCGGGAAACTTGTTCTTTGTCTCGGTCACCTGGGCCAGCACGTCGAGGATGATCTCGGCGCGGGGGCGGCGAACGGAGGCATGCGAGAAGTTCGTCTCGTCGAACCGGTTCGACGCGTTCGGCTCGCATGAACGCTGATACGTCCGTGACGTGCAGATGTCGCGAACGAGAAGCCGAAAATCCTGGCCCGACGCGATGAACCGACGACCGAGCTCCTCGAGGAGCGGGCCATTGGAGGGCGGGTTGCTCACGCGGGCGTCGTCGGGCTCGTGGATGATGCCGCGTCCGAAAAAGTGCCTCCATGTGGTGTTCGCGATGTGCTTCGCAAAGAAGGGGTTGTCTGGCGAGGTGATCCAGGCGGCGAGTGCCGCGCGCCTTGCGATGCCAGAGGTGGTGGGCGCGACACCACCCAGAAACTTCGGCGGCGTCGGCTGCTTCGTGAGCGGGTGCAGCATCTCGCCCCCACCTGAATCAAAGATGATCGTCTCCCGCGGGTCGGCTGCCCGCTTGCGGCCGATCTGCGTGAAGAAGGCCGCGAAGCCGTAGTAGTCGTCCATCGTCCAGCGGTCGAACGGATGGTTGTGGCACTGCGCACACTGAATCCGCATGCCGAGGAAGGCCTGGGCGACGTTCTCCGCGAGCTTCAGCGTGTCGCGCTCGAGTTGGAAGTAGTTCGTTGGCGGGTTGTCGAACGTGCCGCCCGATGCGGTGAGGAGATCACGGACCATCCGATCGACAGGCTCATTGGCAGCGATCCGACGGTCGAGCCATTGGTGATAGAGAATCGCACCCTTGGGGCTCACGTCATTCCCCTGCGACCGGATCTGGAGGATCTCGGCCCACCGCATCACCCACAGTTCGGTGAACTCCTTGCGGGCCATGAGCTGGTCCACCATGCGGGCTCGCTTGTCGGGCGAGGAGTCTCCCAGAAACGCGGCTCGTTCCGCGGGCGTTGGCAGGAGGCCGATGAGATCGAGCGTCACGCGCCGCAGGAACGTTTCGTCGTCACAGACGGGCGATGGGGTGATGCGAAGCCGCTCGAGCTTGGCGGCCACGAGGTCATCAATCGCCTTGGCCCCCTCGGTCGCGCCAGGAAGCGGCGGCTCATCGGTGGGAGCGAACTCGAGGTGCGCCGGGATCACGGCGAAAGGCACCCCGACGGTGATCGTCGCATACCGCGCCATCACAAAGGCCTCCCCACGGTTCCCGCTGGTGGTATGCCCGTCAGGAGAGACGATGACGCTCCGGTCGTTGTTCGTGGAGTACCAGCAAAGGTCGGTCACGTCGCGATCGGTGCCGTCGGCGAAGCGGGCTACGACCGCGAGCTGCTGCGTCGCCTTCTCTCCTTCGAGAAGCGATGACGGCGGATAGAGGTCGAGCCCTTCGAGCCGCGGCACGCTCGCCGCCGGATCAGGCCCGGGATCGTCAGCGGCACCGGCCTCGATCCAGCGAACAAGCCGATCCGCAAGCTCACTGTCGGGCTCGAATCGCTTGCCGCCGGTGTGCGGCACGCCTCCTACCGCCTTGAGCACCACGAGGCTTTCCCGGGGGCTCGCCAGGTCGATGCGACGGCCGGGCATCTCGCGGGTGAGCCGGTGGTAGTCTCCGGCCGGATCAAACCCGAAAAGCGAGAGATTGAATCCGTCCTTGCCGCGGGCGGCGCCGTGGCAGCTCCCCATGTTGCAGCCGGCCCTCGCGAAGACCGGCATCACGTCGAGCCGAAACGAAAGCGGCGCCGGCGTGCTCGCGGAGACGACACGAATTGGGATCTCGACGGCGTGGCCAGCATGCGTGATACCGAGCATGCCCTCGCCATCGGACGTCGGCTTGAGGATCACCGCGTCGCCGGAGCGATCAATCGTGGCGATGGCCATGTTCGAGAGTGTGATCGCGGCATCGGATGTGATGTCGAGCGTGCGGCCATCGGCAGCGCGGGCCCGGACAATAACCCGTTGCGAGTCGCGGGCCGAATCGAGCTGCACCCGCGGGGGAAAAGCTTCGATTGCCACAGCATCGAATCCGGCCGCGTGGCCAATCGTGGACAGCGAGACAAACAGTGCCACGCTCGACAGGAGCCACCGAGCTACGAAAATCCTCATGGCCCCTTCTCCTCGGGCGGCAGCGGCGGGTCGATTCGCAGGGTGGTCGGCGGGGAAGCATGCACGATCCCATGTTCCCCATCCGGCACGCGGTATTCGCAGAAGATGTTTTTGTGTGGGCCCACGGGCGCGTCGCCCGCGACCTTCACCGGGAAGGCGATCTCCGTTGCGTTGGCGGCCAATTCGAGATCGGGGGCTTCGGTACGAGCGGGAAGGCCGAGGAGTCGAACCGTGGCCATGCCTGGAAACTCACCGGGCTTTGTCACTTTCCAGATGATGGTCGCATGACGTCCCTGCTCGACACTCACAGGCTCGGCGGCGAGCTCGACGATGGGCTCGGCCACTCGGAGCGCGACCAGCCGGCTTGCGACGAGCATCTCTCCATCGCCTCGCGGGTTGGCCTTCGACAACGCTGTTGCCGTCACGGCCACCTGCCATTCGCCCACGGGGGCGTCGGGATAGGCGTTCAGAAGATACGTCCCCTCCGTCTTGTCTTCGCGAATGTCGATGCTTGCCGCAGCCCCGATGCCTGGCGGCCGAAACGGGAAGAACAATCGCACACGGCCGTCGAAGCCGTTGAGCCGTTCGATCGTCACTCGAAGTTCGAGCGACCCGCGGCGGACGATCGGTACCGCGGGAGGCTCGAGCTCGACGCGAAACGGCGCTGCCTCGACGACTGCCACGGGGAGTCGATTCGTCTTCGCGACGCGGTAGGCCGCGTTGTTCGGGCCAAAGACGAGGTCCGTTTTTTGACGGAGCCCTCCCACCACGTGGCCATCGTCGATGGCAGTCACCTGCACCCCGGCCATCACGGTCATGGGCGTGGCCTCGGCGGCAGCCTCGAAGACAGCAAGCGTGGCCGGGGCGTTCGGGGCGACATCAGGTACCGTCGCCGAGACGCCAGCCGGGAGGTCGTTGATCGCGACACGAACGGCGTCTCTAAAGTCGGCGCGGGATGGAGTCAGGACGATCGCCGTGCGGTTGCCTTCAGGCACGACGGCGACGAGCCGTTCCTGCGAGTTGGGGCGGCCGACTGGCACCGACACATGGACTTCGGGTGCGACGGGCTCCACTTCGAGCCAGTAGATGAAAGCCGGGCCGCCACGCTTCTGATGGTCGTTCGTGCGAATCAGGAACGAGCCTTCCTCGGGCACCGTGACTTGAAGGGCACTGTCTGGCCCTTCCGAGTCGTCGTTGCCCGTGATCCGTTCCCGCTTGGTAGTGTCGCGGTGGGCGTTGACGACGAGATCGATTGGCGACCCGATCCTCCGCCCCCACGACCGCACATGCCAGCGGGTGCCCTTGGGAGCTTCGATCCGAAACCAGTCGACGTCGTCTTCCTTGTCGAGCCGGCCCACCAGGGCAGCCGGCGCCGTCGCTCGCGTCGCGGCACGCGGATTGTCGTTGGGCTCCTCTTCACGAGTGGCCGAGAGTGCCGACAGCCGAAGCGGAACCGGGATCGGCGATACGCTGCCATCGCGGGAGGGAGGAATCTCCACCAGGCCATCGACCCCAACGCTCGCCGGGAGCGTGACGCGCTCTCGAATGGGGCCAGCCGGATCACCGATCCACTCGACATCGATCTCCGACCCGGGCGCTCCCCCAGGAGGCCATGCGACAAACGGCACCGGGAAATCCCCGATGTGCAGGAGGTAGACGGCGTTGTCGTTGCCACCGTAGGCGCTCTCGCGAAGCCGCACGACATACTCGCCTGCGTCGGGCACGGTGGTCGCGAGCATCGCGTCTTGGGCCATGAGCGGATGGTCGTCGCAGGAGGCCACGACGAAGCCACGGGCATCGACGACTTCGAGGTGCGGGTCGACCATCTGCTGCTCGAGCCGGATGGCATCCACGGCCACGGCGATTCGGCCGCCAGCCGGCAGGGTGACCGTGAACGAATCAACATCCTCGGCCTTGATGACCCCGGTGATCGTCCGCGGGAATGACAAGAGTTTCGCGTTGCCGATGTCGTTCGGCTCGATCTCCGGCTCGTGCGGAAAGATGCCGACGCGGAACGAGCGAAGCTCCGACAGACCTGTCTTCGTTCGGATCCGAAGGTGGTGCGGCCCCGTTGGACAGTCGGCGGGCACCCGGAGCGTCGCCTTGACGGTCCTTGGATCGACGCCCTCGACCGAGACAACCTCGATCCGACCGTCCTCGAAGAACACCTCCTGCGGGTCGACCAGGCCTTGGCCGTGAAGCCGAACATCAACCGTCGTGTCCCTCGCTGCTCCGGGTGGCTCAATCTTCACAATGCCCGGCGTCGCCGTGGCCAGGCGTCCGCTGGCAGCGACGAGGCCTGCCAGGAGAAGCACGACGGCTCGACGCGTCGAGGTCATGGCAGGCGACCATCAGGGGAGTCGTGGCGGGAGCCGGGCGACATCAGACAAGGAGCTCCTTCCGCACCGTCCCGCCATCGACGATCTCGATGGGCCGGTTGCCCGGCGCCATGAGCTCTTTGTCGGCGACGATGCCGAGGCAGTGGTACACGGTCGTGGCGAGATCCGCGACCGACAGGGGATTGTCTTGCGGCTCGGCTGCTATCGCATCCGACGAACCAAAAACAAAGCCTTTCTTCACCCCTCCGCCGGCCATGAGAATGCTGAAGACCTTCGGCCAGTGATCGCGGCCAGCGTCCTTGTTGATTCGTGGTGTGCGACCAAACTCGCTCGATGCGATGACGAGTGTGGAGTCGAGGAGGCCGCGGCGTTCCAGGTCGGTGACAAGCGCCGCGAACGCCTGGTCGAAAGGGGGCAGGGTCGACGTGATCCCGTCGAGGAGCCGCTGATGCATGTCCCAGCTTCCGTAGGAAAGCGTCACGAATCGCACCCCCGCCTCGACGAGCCGTCGCGCAAGGAGCATCCGCTGGCCGGCAGGATGGCGGCCGTACTCGTTGCGGACGGCATCGGGCTCGGCTTTCATGTCGAAGGCGGCGCGAGCCTCGGCGGAGCTCACCAGCGCGTAGGCCCGCTCGTAGAACGAATCCATCGCCGCGATCGAACCGCCATCTTCGAGCCGTTGGAAGTGACGGCTGACCGACTCGCGGAGACGTTGGCGCGTCGCGAAGCGGGCTGCATCGACGCCGCCCGGGAGCGTGAGATCCCGCACTGAAAAGTTGTCGGCGGCGGGGTCCGAGCCAACGGCGAAGGGGCCGAAGCCGCTGCCGAGGTAGCCCGCCTGAGCATCGGGCGCGGGCAGCCCCGGAATGCAGACGTACGGGGGAAGGTTTGCCCGGGATCCGAGCTCGTGCGACACCACGCTTCCCATGCTCGGGTACGTGACCGCAGGGCTCGGTCGATAGCCCGTGAACATGTTGTGCGTGCCCCGCTCATGGGCCGCCTCGCCGTGGGTCATCGACCGCACGACGGTGATCTTGTCGGCGATCCCGGCGATGGCAACGACCTTCTCACTGAATTGCACGCCAGTGAGCTTCGTGTCGATTGCTCCGAGGTCGCCTCGGTACTCGACTGGCGCAAGCGGCTTCGGGTCGAACGTCTCCTGCTGGGCCCATCCGCCGGGAAGCCAAATATGGATGATGCTCTTGGCCGTGCCCTCGAAGTGGGCAAACGACTTGGCATCGGCCTGCGCGGCCTGCATCCGGAAGAGGCCACCCAGCGAGAGGCCGAGACCGGTGAGCGATCCGACGTGGAGAAACTCTCGTCGGCCGACGCCAGCCGAGCGAAATGAGGAGCAGCCTCGCGAAGCAGCCATGCGAGTCACGGCGGGATCTCCTGAGCAGGGAGTGAACTTCCGCACCCGGACCTACAAAAAGAATCCTACCGCGGAGGCCAGATCCGTGCCACGAGGCGGCAAGCCCGTCCGCAAGAGCTATGCGGGACGCGTTGGGGAATCCGTTTCCTCCGAAACGGGGTGCATGGGGACCGCAGGCGTTGGGGCGTCCGCTTCAGCCGCGCATGGCGTGATCGATGACCGCGGCAGGGATGCGGCCGATGGGGAGCACCTCGGCTGCGGCGCCGGCTTCGATGGCGGCCTTGGGCATGCTCCAGACGACGCTTGTGGCTTCATCTTGGGCGATGGTGTGCCAGCCCTTCTGGCGAAGGGTGAGAAGCCCAAGGGCGCCGTCGCGGCCCATGCCGGTGAGCACGACCGCTGTTCCAGGCTGCGGCCAGTGAGCCGCCACACTTTCGAAGAAGACATCGACGCTCGGGCGAAAGAAAATCTGCTTCGGCTCGACGCGGTACTCGAGCGTGCGTTGCGGCGTAAGCACGAGATGGTCGTTGGTGCCTGCGATGAGAATGTCGCCCGCCTTCGGCACGTCGCCTGCTGACGCGACACGGACTGGCCTGCCCGTGCGGTCGCCGAGCCAGGTTGCAAGGCCCGCAGCGAACGTCACGTCGACATGCTGCACGATCACCACCGCGACGTTCCAGTCATGCGGAAGCGGCATGACAAGATCGCAGAGCGCCTTGGGGCCACCGGTTGAAGCTCCCACGACCAGGAGCCTTGGAAGCGATGCCTGCGGCGCGGGTCGCTTCGGGGTGACCGTGGTACTGCCCACGATTCTTGCAATGATGCCGATCTTCTCGGCGAGTGCCCGGGCTCCGCCCATCTCGCCACCAAGACCGAGCGTGGGCGTATCGACCGCATCAAGGGCGCCATGTCCCATCGCGTCGTAGACCAGCGGCATGTTGCCGCTCACGGTCGCTGTCACCACGAGGATGGCGCAGGGGGCGACCGCCATGATCTGCCGCGTGGCCTCGGCCCCGTCGAGATGGGGCATGAGGAGATCCATGAGGATCAGATCGGGCCGATCCTGCCGCGCCTTCGCGACGGCCTCCACGCCGTTTGCGGCGGTCCAGGCGATCTCGTGGCCCGGCAGACTGTCGACCACGCGACGGAGCGCCTCGCTCGCTGCCCGCATGTCGTTGACGATCGCGATCCGCATGGCAAAGATTGGACCATCCGGGAACACGATCGGCCAGAGCCGTCATCCGCCGTTGGCCGGTTCGTGGTCTTTTCTCCCTGTTTCACGCTTGTGATTCGATGCGCTTAGAATAAGGCCATGCAGAACGACAAGAAGATCGACTCCCGCGCCCTGCGCGCCCTCGCCGAGGACTTTATCAGCAAGCTCATCGACGGCGATGACCTTTACGAGAGCGAGAAGACCGAGCTCGTCACGTCACTGGTTCGGCAGTGGGCAACCTACGACGGTCGGGCCGTCCTGTTCCTCGGCGAGCAAGCCCTCTGCGTCAATCTCGGGCTCACACCCCTCGGAAACGCGAGTGTCGAACCCGCCCCGGGGCCGAAGCATTGGCTCGGAGCGCAAATCCGGGGGCGAAACATCGACCCCGACGAAGTCCCCGACCTCACCGATCAGCTCAACCGTGGCCAGAGTGCCGAGGTCACGACGATCGACGGCGGCTCCTGTCGATTCTGGGTGAATCCCCGTGAGGGCACGTGTGGCGTGGAAGTTCTGACCGCGAGCCCCACGGCGGCTCCCGAACGCACAAGCTACCGGGAATTAGCGGCAAAGTATTTGCGGCAACGGTTCGGCGACGAGCTTCCCCCGGAGGAGCTCGCGTCGCTTGCCGCGTCGGTCGCCAAGCAGTGGAAGCGGTTTGATGGCCACGCCGACGTGTTTGTCGGTCCCTACGAGCAGGTTCACTTCCGGATCATCCCGCGGAGTGATCGCCCGTTCGACCTGAAGATGAGCCAGGTGCAATGCAATCTCGACGACCTGCTCGGGGAAATGGGCTTCTCGTCTGCCGACATGCCGCAGCTCATCGCCCGATTGAATCTCGACGAGGCCATCGAGTTTGCGGATGCCCAGGGCGCTCGGAACCGTCTCTGGCATGATCCGAAGGAACACCGCTTCGTCCGTGAAACAATGCGGTCGCCACGGACTCCGCCACCGCCGTTGTCGCTTCCGTCACCCTGTCCGAAGTGCTCGGCGATGCTGGTGCCGTCGCTCGACGGCAGGCCGCCTGAGGTGTGCCCGCTCTGCGGCCATGCCGTTCTACAGCCCGGATGACCGCGCGGCAGCGGGCGCGACGCTACGGTGACGTCGAGCCGAGCGAGTCGACATGCTTGGCCAAGCCTTTCGGCATCCTCGTCCGTTTACTGCTGCAAGAGCCGCCAACCGGCCCGCGTCACGTTCGACCTTCCACGGACGGAGAAGCCTCGCTGTGCTCTGCCTCGACCACTGGTCGGGGGGCCAGAGTTGTCGCCCGCGAGCTGGCTTCGAGGTTTCCCTGCTGCCACGACGGCATCGACGCCACGTAGAGACTTGCTCGGGCGAGAAACTCTTGGAACGCTGGATCAGGTCGTAGATGAGTCAGTTGGCGTTGGTCCATTTGAGATTCCTCCTAATTGCAACTTCTCTTCAAACATCGAAGCGGCTTGGCCTTCCAACACGAGGTAGGACGATGGCAGCATCTGAAGTCGAAGCCGAGACGACTTGTGGTCCCACGACTTTGCCTCACCGGTGTCCTGGTGTTTTCGGACGACATCGTATCCATTCGACAGATTTATGGAGAACAGGTCAAAGAATCGGCGTGGTCCGACCCCGAAAAACGGCTCGAACAAGACCTTCCGATCTCCTTCGTCGCGGGAATCGAACACGATCGCATCGGGGTGGAAATCCAGAGCCTTGCTCTTGGGGTATGGCTCGATGAAGACCACGCGATTGATCCCGGCTGCGATGATGTGCTTGGCGCAGTTGTGGCACGGAAACGTCGTGCAATACATCGTTGCCCAGGCTGCCGATATGCCGTTCCGTGCACAGCACGTGATGGCGTCCATCTCGGCGTGCACGACTCGGGCGTACTCCGTCAAATCGCCGATCGGCGATGGTGGAGAACGCAGAACACTCCGCAGAACCGTCTCGTCCAGACCATGTCGGGATCCGAGCGTCACAAGGGCTTCGACGATCTTCTTCTGCTCGGCAGCATTCGAGTCAACACCGCGCAGGTAGTCACGGCCCGAAGGTTCATCAGCGGTTCGCCCGCCATCTTCGATCGGCCAATAAAGCCCGCCCGTCGCTCGGGGGCAGTCATTGGCTCCCGTCGCCAGAATCACGTCGTCACGTGCGATCACCGCGCCGACCTGGCGTGACAGATCGGCCGATCGAAGCGCCGCTGCAAACGCGAAGAACATCGCGTATTCGTCGAAGGTCGGTGTGCGATTCGGGTGCCCGAAGAGGAGCTCGACGATCCGCCTGAGCTCGCCTCGCGTCTTCTCCTCGCCCTTGTCGAGTCGAATGAAGAAATCAGACAGATAGAAAGTCTTGTTGAGACGCTGGCCGTGCGGCTCCTGTCGCTCATCGGCGTCTCGGGTAATCAGGTCATCTGCCTGTTCGGGAGTCATCCCCTGTTCGACGAGCGCGTTCCGCCGGTAGGTCGCCCCGGCGTGAACGCCCAAGAGCACAAAGCCATTCCGGTAGATCTGCCGCAGACGCTCTACCTCTTCGGGCCGCTTCAGGGAGTTCACGATGACAGCGCGACGCAGGATTGGCCCAGGCGTGGGAGGCTCTCCGGCGAGCTCTCGCCTCTTTGCGATTCGGGCCGCCGCCCCCAAGGCAAGCACGGAATCATCCTTGGCTATTTCTCGGGCTCGGTTGCCCGCGGTCATCAACTTGTCCAGGCGATCGTAGGAATTCGCTGCATCTAAGATGACTTCGCCGAACTCGGGAATCACTTCCTCCGATATCTTCAGAACCTCGACCGCATATCCCGTGCGACCAAGTTGTTTCTTGAGAAGTTCGCTGACCCGATTGAGGTCGGTCCCCGTGGCACCGACGAGCCCGATGATGAGCTCGCAATCGGCGTCATGCGCCTGGTTGATCGGGTCCGGCTTGGAGGCAGTCGTGTCTGGCATGGCTTTGCAGCAGCAAGGTGCGGCGCGACGGGGGCGGGGCCCCCCTGCGAGTCGGCCAGCGAGCGTAGCGGATGCATGAACTGACGTCCACTACCTTGTGGGAGTCGCCGTCATGGCCATGTCCAGCGTGGCCGGGTGGGCAAGAGCCCCCCGGGCGGCGTATTCTCACGCGGGTTCCAGTGTCCATCGTGCCAGGGAAACCAAACGACGTGGCGAAGAAGAAGGCAGCCAAGAAGCGAGCGGAGAAGTCGGCACGGGCCTCCACGACGAAGAAGCGGATCGAGTCGTATTCGCACGCCGACAAGCAGCGCGTGAATAACCCGCCCGTCGGCCTCGTCACGCCCGATACCGACCCCGTCGAAGAGCCCCGCAAAACCTACGCCTACGACCCGCACCTCGATCCGCAACTCGTCTGGGCCGGCAAGGCCGAACGCACAAGCTTTGAGATTCCGACGGTGTCGCTCCACGTCCACGAGTGAATCGACCCCAAGACGATTATTGGAGCGGTCCGCACCAACGGCGACCGCGTCGTCAGTGGCACGCCCGAACCCGCCAAGCCCACCACCACACGACAGCTTTCCTTGTTTGAGGCCCGCGAGGAAAACCCGCCCCTCCGCGACGCCATCGATTTCTACAACCACTCAAAGCCACTCGGCTGGAAGAACCGTCTGGTTGCCGGCGATTCGTTGCTCGTCATGAATTCACTGTTGGAAAAAGAGGGCATGGCCGGCAAGGTGCAGATGATCTACATCGACCCACCCTACGGCATCCGCTACGGATCAAATTTTCAACCGTTCGTGAACCGCCGCGAAGTTCGGGATGCGGACGACGACCTCACCCAAGAACCCGAAACCCTCAAGGCGTTTCGCGATACGTGGGAACTGGGAATCCACAGCTATTTGACATACCTCCGCGACCGACTTTTGTTGGCGAGAGAGTTGCTCACCGAGTCAGGCAGCGTGTTCGTGCAGATCGGGGATGAGAATCTGCATCACAGCCGGGAATTGCTTGATGAAATCTTCGGCGCCAACAACTTTGGCGGGCTGATTACGTTCCAGACGAAGATACCGCTGCGAGCAAAGTATTTACCCGGTGTTGCGGACTACATCTTGTGGTATGGCAAACGATGTGCCGACGGGCAGACGAAATATCGAAAGCTGTTCGAAGAGCAATCCGCGGCTGATTCAGCGCAATTCTCACTCGTTGAATTGCCGGATGGAACGTCGCGATCTCTCCAGCCGACGGAGCGATCGAACCCATCAGTACTTCCAGCAGGGGCACGAATTTTCACCAGTCTTGATCTCGCCTCTTCGGGCCGTACCGAGTCTTGTGTGTTCGACTACTCATGGAACGGCCGTCCGTATTCACCCACGGCCGGAAAGAGCTGGAAGACGAATCCTCCTGGCATGAAGAAGCTGAGCCACGCTGGGCGCTTATACGCGACAAAGAACTCCCTGCGATACAAGCTGTTTTTGGCTGATTACCCAGTGAAAGAGTTGCCAAACATTTGGGCAGACAACGTCGGCGTCGCCGGCAAAGTGTACGTGGTTCAAACCGACGTGAAGGCCGTTACTCGCTGCATGCTCATGACGAACGACCCGGGCGACCTCGTGTTCGACCCGACGTGCGGCTCGGGCACAACCGCCTACGTGGCCGAGCAGTGGGGGCGGCGGTGGATCACGTGCGACACGTCGCGGGTGGCCGTCACCCTCGCCAAGCAGCGGCTCATGACGTCGCTCTTCGACTACTACACGCTCGCGAAGCCAAACGAGGGCGTCGGCGGCGGGTTTGTCTACAAGACGGTGCCGCATGTCACGCTCGGTTCGATTGCCAATAACCCCGACATCCACGAGGGCATGACCCGCGCGGAGATCGACGCGGCCATCTCAAAATACGCCGATCAGGAAACGCTCTACGACCAGCCGAAGCTGGATCGCTCGAAGGCAAGGGTGACGGGGCCGTTTACGCTGGAGGCGGTGCCCGCTGTGACCGGTGGCGTGCCGGATGTCGTGCCGATCGGCGCGAGCGGGCCGGTAGAGCCGCTGCCTTCTTCGCCCACCGCAACTGGCCATGTGCTGCCCGATGCGTCGGTGGCCAGGTCGGGCGAAACGCTTCGGCAATCGGAGTGGCGAGACGTGCTCGTTTCGCAGTTGATCCAATTGACCGAGCAGTTTCTGGCATCAGACAAAATTCAGATGCGGCCGCAGGCGTATGCCGAGATTCCCACCAAGCGGCGGCTGATGCTGATGCTCAACATGAACCGGATCATCTCGCATTTCTGGAACGCGATTTGGCAGAAGAACACGGCCCAGCGCCAGCCGGTCTTTGATGCGGAGCATCCGGTGCGGGGCACGGCCGACATGAGCCCGTGGTACACCGCCCGGCCATGCCAGCCCACGTTCCATTCGCATGTGAGCCCAGCGACGTTCGACAGCACCTGGGAGGCGAGCGAATCGTTCACGCTCGAGCGGAGCGACCTCGTGCAGGCCTGGGTGAAGAACGATCACCTCGGGTTCGACATCTGGTACGTGTTTCGGGGTGCCCGGCGTCGCTACCGGCCGGACTTCCTCGTGCGACTGGTGAACGGCGTGACGCTCATTCTCGAAACCAAGGGGAAGGTTGACGAGGAAGCCGAGGCAAAACATGAATACCTCGCCGAGTGGGTCGATGCTGTGAACGCCCATGGCGGCTTTGGCCGCTGGGCGTGGGCCGTTTCTACGACGCCAGACGACGTTGAAGACATCCTCGCCGAGCACGCGAACGCTGGCTCGTCGTGAAACCCGCGAGACTGCTGGCTTCGTCGGCTAGCCTGAATGGGTACCCCCGAGAGCATCTCATGGACGACGATCTGTTTGAGCGACTGCTGCATGAAGAGGAAAGTACCACTCTCGATTTCAAGCAGGCACAGTACTCGTTTGCAAAAGCGACGGAAGAGGAAAAATCCAAACTACTGAAAGACATCCTCGGCTTCGCGAACGCCTGGCGCCGGTCGCCGGCGTACATCCTGATTGGCGTCAAAGACGTGCGAGGCCAGCGCGCCGAAGTCATAGGCATTGCATCGGGCGAACACCTTGCGGATCACTCGCTCCAGCAATTTGTGAGGAGTCTCACGAATCGCCCTGTCCACTTCCACTACGAAGCCTTCGAGTGTGAGGGCAAATCAGTCGGGATTATCCGCATCGATGAGCAAGAGCGACCTGTCTACCTGAAGAAAAGCTACGGCAAGCTGGAGAAGGAACGCGTCTACGTGCGCCGAGGCAGCGTCGCTTCGAATCGAATGTGCCGATCCCGAACGGGATGAAGTCCTGGGTGATCGGATTGAATGGTCAGCGGAATGCTGCCGAATGCCAGATCCCGCTGAACTCCCGAAGTACGATGATCGCCCTCCGCCGGTCAGGCTTCCTGGGGGGCATGTGATCGATATTCCCATGCGCGGGCTTGACGTTCACAACCAAACAAACCCACAGTTTTATCGAGAATGCGCAGACTTCCTGGCCTTCAAACGGAAGTACAAGTCCGTTCGGCTCGTTGTGACCAATGCCGGAGAGTGCCCTGCCATAGGTGTGCGCCTTGAGATCCTCGTGCGACCCGACGGGGCCGTCTCAGTGATTGCGGAGTCCAAGGCACCGCACCCGCCATCGCCAAGAGAAAGCGCCCTGGCCGCGTCGCTTCGGTCTATTCACCCGCCGCCGGGAGTCCGCGAACCAGGTGACGTGTTCATCAGGACGGACGATTCAGTCACGAAAATCGAGATCGACTGCGGTTCCCTCCAGCCAGGCCGACAGGTTTGGACGGACAAGTTTTTCCTGGGAATCGCCGAAAGTGGCGAGTCGAGCTTGCAAGGGCAGGTTTTCGCGGACAACCCCCCCCGTCCGCAGCAGTTTGCGCTCACGATCGACGCGAAGGTCGATCAAACCAGCATGACCGTAGACGATCTCGTTTCTGTCATCGACAAAATGCTTGAGCCGGAGTGAAGGTACCGACGGTTTCAAATGTTGTTAGAAGGCCTCGCCAATGAGATCCACGATCGTATCGAGGAAGGTCTCGTCGTGGAAACTGCTCTTTGTGAGGTAGCGGTTGGCACCCGCGTCGAGCCCACGTAGCCGGTCCTCCTCGCGATCCTTGTACGACACGATGACGACGGGGATCTCGCGGCGAACCGGATCGGCCTTGATGAGTGAGACGAGCCCGATACCGTCCATCCGCGGCATATCGACGTCGGTGACGACGAGGTCGTAAGGCGTGCCTCGAACCGCGTTCCAGCCGTCCATGCCGTCCACCGCGACGTCCACGGCATAGCCGCGAGAATGGAGAAGCTGCCGCTCGAGCTCCCGCACGGTGATCGAGTCGTCTACCACGAGAATCCGCTTGCGGGGCCGGGACTCCGTGGCGAGTTGCTCGAATTCCACTCGCGAGAGCCGCCGCCCCGACAGGAGGTTGTCGATGCTCCGCACCAGATCCTCGACATCAACGATGAGTACCGGATCGCCGTTCTCGAGCAGCGACGCACTCGACACGTCGGGCACTTTTCCGAGGCGAGGATCGAGCGGCCGCACTTCGAGATCCCGTTCCCCGAGAAACGCGTCGACGATCATGCCGAATTGCTGACCGCGGTCGCTGACCACGACCACCGGCATCGGGTCGGCCGGCGCTGGCCCGGCAAGGTCGAGCACCTGGCTCGCCTGCACGAGCCCGATCGCGGTGCCGTCGTGATCAAAAAATTGACGACCCTCGATCGTGCGAATCCGGTCGTGAGGCACCGGGAGAATGTGATCGATCCGCGTGAGCGGAAAGGCATAGGGCTCGCCCGCGATCCGCACGAGCAGCGCCCGGATCACCGACATCGTGATCGGAAGCTGGAGCGTGAAGACGGTGCGAACGCCGAGCTGCGTCGTCACTCGGACGCTGCCGCCGACGCCCTTCACCATGCTCTGGACGACGTCGAGACCGACGCCACGACCGGAAATCTCACTGACCTGATCCTTCGTGGAGAACCCAGGAAGGAAAAGGAACTCGAGGAGCTCGAGCTCGCCGAGTTGGCTCGCAACGGCCTCGGTGACGAGACCGCGTGCCACGGCTTTCTTTCGGAGTCGCTCGATATCGATGCCGCGGCCATCGTCGGAGAGCCGCAGATGGAGCATCCCAGCCCGATGCCTCGCCTCGAGCAGGATGGTTCCCGCTTCCGGTTTGCCAGCGGCGGCTCGGGTGGCGGGGTCTTCGATCCCGTGGTCGACAGCGTTGCGAATGAGATGCGACAGCGGGGCCTCGAGCTTGTCGAGGATGTCCCGATCGACACCGGTCTGGTCACCGATGACCTCGAAGCGAATCTGCTTGCCGAGCGTGCGGGCAAGATCGCGGACGAGCCGCGGAAAGCCACGGATGCCGTCGGCGAGCGGTCGCATCCGGCTCGTGATCACCTCATGATGAAGCCGGCTCGAAAGGTCCTCGTTGCGACGGGCGAACCCGTCGAAGTCTTCGGTGTGTCTCGTCAGGGAAGCGAGCGTGGCGTCGGCCCGCTCACGGAGCGTGGCGATGGTGGCGGCAATCGAGGGCACCGCGTCGGCGGCCATGCCTTCGAGTTTTTCATCGACGGCCGCGAGCGTGTCGCAGAGCTCAACTTGGGAGCTTCGGAGCTGATGAAGGGCGTCAATAAAGGGCCGCAACTGCCGCGTTTCCACGAGGGCTTCACCGGCCAGGCCCACGAGCCGACTGAGACTCTCGGCCGACACGCGAACCACCCGGTCGGTCTGCTCCGGTGCGCGGGCTCCGCCCGGAGGCTCTTCGGGCGGCGGCGTCTCGACTGGCGTTGCCGCTCCTGGCCCAGTCGCTGGAGGCACGGGCGCGGGCGTCAGCGGGAGGGAACTGCTCCCACCGGCGGCGATGGCCTCCAGGTTCTTCGCGAGCGAGTCGGCCCGACTGACCCACGGAGAGTCGGTCGCGGTCGCGTCATCCGCGGTAGCGATGCCGCTCAAGAAGTCGATTGCGGAAAGCAAAAGATCGGCATGGTCGGCTCGGACGCGGAGCGTTCCCTTGCCGCACGCCACAAACACATCCTCGAGGGCGTGGGCTACCCGCACGGCCGGATCGAGCCCAACGATCCGTGCGGCGCCTTTGAGCGAATGGGCCGCCCGCATCATCGCCTCGACGGTCGCAGGTGACTTGTCGAGGTCCTCGATCGCAAGCACGCCCGAGGAGAGCACGCTCACCTGGCCTTCCGCCTCGAGGCGAAAGAGCTCGAGCATCGAGAATCCGCTCAGGTCGTCAGCCATAGCAGTCGTTCTCCATCACGCCACCACCGCGCGGGTGAGGGCGTCAAAGAGCCGATCCTCGTCGAGGACCGCGACCGATTGATCCTGCCAATCAAAGAGCGACGCCGAAACATGCGCCGTAGCCTGGCCCACCGTGGATGGCACCTTCCGAAGGGACGACCGCGGCACCCGCTGCACACCTGCCACATCGTCTACGCCGAGCACCCAGCGGTGTGTGGCCCGATTTCGTTGCTGCTCCACAACCAAGAGCCGAGGCACCCCCGCCTCCCCGCGGGCTGGCTCACCGTCGATCCCGGTCGAGATCGGACCGCCGGGCAAGCCGAGCACAGCGTGGAGCGACACGCAGAGCTCGAGCCGGCCGCGGATATTCACGATGCCGGCAAGGGGCGTGCCCCCTCGGTGCGGGATGGAATGGACACGGCGGATTGGCGTCACCTCGACGAGCATCGTTGCTGGAAGCGCCAGCCATTCGCGCTGGAGTCGAAACACGAGAAGGCTGGAGGCGTCGGAGTCGGGCTTCACGAAAGGCTCTTCGAGAACCGTCTGCCAGGCCTCGAGGTAGCCGGGTGGAGCTGGCCGATCGAAGAATCCTCGTGCTGCTTCGGCGAGCACCGGACAGTTGCGGCAGTGGATGAACCGCTTGAGCTCAGGGCAGGTGCGGTCACCGGAAACGCCGACGAACCGCCAGCACTCGGGCATCGGCGGCTCAATCGCCCCGTCGCTTGCGGCTGCGTGATCGATCATCGCGATTCCTCCTTACGGGCCATCGCGCGGGCGGCCGACTGGCGATACTTCTCCGCCATTGCCGGATCACCCCGCTGCCGCGCGAGGAGTGCGAGCGCCAGGAGCGCCTCCTCGTGGCCGCCGTCGAGATAGAGCGTCTTGTGGAAGCAGCCCTCGGCGCGGTCGGCATCGCCGGCGGACTGCCAGAGCATCCCCATGAGGAAGAAGAGCTCGGGCGACGGTGGCATGAGCCCGCGGTGACGCTCCGCGTGCGCGATGGCGTCGGCGAGCTGGCCGGTATTGGCCAGCCGCCCTGCTTCGGCAAGCACGTCCTCCAGGTCGGGCACGGGCGGCGACGGAATCGGTGGCTTGGCGGGAGGGGGCAATGGCCGAGGTGGAGCGATTGGGCGGGGCGCAGCCATGGCGGGCCGAGGCCGCGGGGCATGCACGCCGCGCCTGAGGGCGAAGAGCGAGGCTGTCCCGGCTGGGATCCAATCGCCCTGCATGATCGGCGGCTCGGCGGCCCCGAGAACGAGCAGGCCATCGGGCAGCAGGAGCCGTTCTATCTGTCGTTCGACCTGTCGGCGGCCTGTCGGCGTGAGATAGATGAGGAGGTTTCGACAGAAGATGACGTCGTAGCCGCGATGCGCTGCCGCAAACGTGGGCTCGAGGACGTTGGCCCATGTGAATCGCACCTGTCCTCGCACCTGCGTGTCGATCACGGCCTGGCTTCCCTCGACCGTGAACCAGCGATCACGGAACCCGAGGTCGGCATTGCGAAACGCATTCGTGGAGTAGCGGCCCGCTTCCGCGCGGGCCAGCGCCCGTTGGCTGATGTCGATTGCGTCGATCTCGAACTGGGCAGGTGTGAGGCCAGCACCGAAGAGCGCCATCGCGAGGGAGTAGGGCTCTTCACCGCCGGCCGACGGTGCTGAGAGGATGCGGAGTGGAGGCCGGCCGGGCATGGCGGCGCGGGTGACGGCAAAGTCGGCGACGAACTCAAAAACCTGCGGGTCTCGGAAGAACCAGCTCTCGGCAACGATCACCTCCTCGACGAGGAGATCGCGCTCGGCCAGCTCCGCGGAGGCGTGCCGCGCGTAGTCGGAAGGACTGGCCATGCCAAGGGCTTTCATCCGCTCGCGCACGGCCCGGTCGATGGCGGCTGGGCCGATCGTGTTCGCATCGAGGCCGATCCACGCTTCGAGAAGATCATTCACGCTCTGACCGGCAGGCTGGTTGACCGCTGAGCTCATGGCCTGTCCTCTCGACTCGCCGCGGGAAACAGTCCCGCTCTCAGATCGTCGGGAAGAAGCCTGTCAACGTCGAGCACCTGCACGGTTTCGCCGCCGAGCCGCAGAATGCGGCCCAGGGCAGGGGCCGACGCGAGTTGGAGCGAAGGGATCACGGCGGTCGCGTCGTCAGCCGACCGGATCACGATCACATGCTCGGCGATGAGCCCGAGCTGTTCGGCGCCGCTGGTGATCGGAAGGCCCGGGCGGGCCTCCTCTCCGAGCGATACCACGATCACCCGCGTGCTGAGCAGCGGGGCAGCCGGGCCCGCGCCGAGCAGCACGCCGAGATCCACGAGCGGCACGAGGCTGCCACGGTAGGTGAAGAAGCCGAGAACGTAATCAGGCGCCCGCGGCAGCGGTCTCGCGGATACCAGTGGAAGCACCTCCACGATGCGTCGCGACTCAATCGCGTAGGGGTGGCCGCCAAGGGAGAAAGTGAGCAGTTGCATGGGCGATCTGCCTGGATCGCCACCCCGCCACGACCGGTCGGTCGCGTCAGATGGTGAACCGCGACACCTCCTCTTTGAGGTCACCGACCGCTTGCCGAAGGTGGACGGTGGCGTCATTGAACTCGTCGAGCGCGCCGGCGGTGCGGGACGCGCCATCGGCCAGGCGGACCATGGCCTCGCGGATCTGTTCGGCGCCCTGCGACTGCGCTCGCACCCCTTCGGTGACCTGGCCGAATCGGCCCGAGATGCCCTCGACGGCCTCGATGATCTCGCCGAGCTTGCTCGACACCACACCGATCTCGCTCACACCGGCCCGCACCTGTTCGGAGAACTTGTCCATCTCCATGACGCCAGCAGAGACGGCATACTGCATTTCCTTCACCATCCGCTCGATGTCGAGCGACGCCACGGCCGTTTGATCGGCGAGCCGACGGATCTCGCGGGCCACCACGAGGAAACCGAGGCCATACTCGCCCGCCTTCTCTGCTTCGATGGCGGCGTTGATGGAGAGGAGATTGGTCTGATCGGCCACCTTCGTGATGGTGGTCACGGCGAGGTTGATGGTGGCGGCCCGTTCGCTGATGGTGGCGAGCTTGGCGCCGAAGGACGAGGTTCGCTCGGCGAGCGTCCGCATCGTCACGTCCATGCCAGCGAGATCGGCGCGGCTCTCGGCGGCCTTGGCGCCGGTGCATCCGGCCATGTCGTTGACCTCGGTCATCGTCCGCACAAGCTCCTGGCTGGTGACCGAGATTTCCTTGACGGCTGCCACGGCCTGGCTTGTCGAGGCGCCGTAGTCGGTCATGACCTGCTGCTGCTCGGCAGCCGTCGCCTGGATGGCGGTGGCCGTGCTCATGAGGGCCACCGACGACCGTTGGATGCGGCCAATGAGGCCCCGCAGGTCGCCCGTCATCGTTTGGATGGCATCGAGGAGGGCGCCGGTCTCGTCGTCGCTCGTGATGTCGACCGTGGCCCGCAGGTCACCCCCCGCGACCTGCCGCGCGACTGCCATCGCCGTGCGGACGGGACTCGAGATCGTGCGGGCGACGACAAGCGCCGCGAGCGTCACGCCCACGATCGTCGCGAGCGAGAGGCCAATGAGCGCGACCCGCTGGAAGCGCACCAGGCCGAAGGCCTCGGCAGCGTCCTGCTTGACGGAAAGGCCCCAGCGAAAGCTCGGCAGGTAGCACCAGGCGGCCACGGCCTCGGCGCCGCGGTAGTCGGTGAGCATCCCGTAGCCACGGCTGCCACGGGCAGCCTCGAGCACGCCCCCGGTTCGTTCGGCCTTGAGAGGGATTCGATGTCGGAATGCGGCGTTGGGCACATGGGCCAAAGGCGCCGTGACAAGGACGTCGTCACCGACGAGTTGGCCTGTCACGATCTCGCCCGTCTCACCAAGGCCTGTGACGTCCGAAAGCATTTGCCAGATCCGCTGGGGCGTCAGCCCGAGGGCGAGCACGCCCGTCAGGCGTCCCTTGTCGAAGACTGGGCACGTCACAAACGCGAGGGGCTGCTCGGCAGATTGATACGTCTGGAATCCACCCAGATCCGACTGGAGGAGTTTCATGGCCCGATCAAAGCCGACTGCCAGCTCTGAACCATCAAGCGGCCCTGAGACGATCGACGTTCCTGCCGGAATGGCATCGTCGAGTGCGTAGAGTACGCGACCGTCCGTATCCAGGAGCAGGAGCTGGTCATAGCCGAACGCCTGGGAGGCATAGGTTAGGTAGGAGTCTGCCTCGGCCCCCACTCGCTCCAGCAGCTTCTGAAGATCATCCTCGTCGACCGTGGTGGCCGCCGCGGCCGTGAGGTCACGCACGGCCTTCACGATGGTGGGGCCACGGGCCAGGGCAGCCGCGTCGCGAACCCGCTCACCGGCATACGACTCGAGCTCCCCCGCCTTGCCGGCTGCCGTCTGCACGAGCGTGTCGCGGACAGATCGCTCGAGAGCCGAGGTCGCAATCCTCGCGGTGATAGCGGTCAGGATCGCGCAGGGAACAAGCGCGATCACGAGAAACCAGAAGAGCAGGCGGCCCGCAATCGAGCGACGCATGGTGGGAGCAACAGACAGGTCGGGCGTCATCGCTCGCCTCCTGGATCTGCAGCGGATTCGAAAGCGGTTGGCGCGACCCATCGGTCGCCCCAGCGGCGGTAGAGGTCGGCGACGAACTCCTCCCAGTCGAGTCGGGACCGCGACAGGGGAAACGGCATCGGACGCACTGCGGTGCGGCTACTCCACACGATGTCGACCTGCCCGTCGGTCCGAATGCGGCCGATGAAGACAGGCCGCCACGTGTGCTGCGTATCGGGGTCGATCGCGATAATGCCTTCCGGCGCATCGAGGCTCTGATGTCGGAGCGAGGCTCGCACCTGGCGAAGATCGGCCGTGCCCGCTTCCCCCACGGCCTGCGCCCAGAGCATCACGCTGTTGTACGCGGCAACCATGACATCGGACGTCGTGCGGTCGATGCCATACCGTTGCTGAAAGGCACGCACAAACGCTGTGTTGTGCGGCCGATCGATCGACTGAAAATAGTTCCAGGCAGCATAGTGGCCCGCCATTTCGGCGCCCGCTTCACCCCGCAGCTCGTTCTCACCGACAGCGAACGTGACCATCGGCGTTGTTGCGGGATCAAGGCCGGCGGCACGGATGGCGCGGGCAAGCGGCAGTGCGGAATCCCCCGGCACGGCCGAGAGAATGACATCTGGCTTGGCCGCGGCGATCGCAGCCGCCGTGGCCGCCACGTTCGTGGAGCCAAAGGGCACATACGCTTCACCGACGAGCTCGGCACCGAGACTGACGAGCTGGTCTTTGATGATGGCGTTGACGCATCGCGGCCAGATGTAGTCGGAGCCCACGAGGAAAAAACGGCGGGCACCGAGGGTGTCGTGGCACCACTGCACCGCCGGAATAATCTGCTGATTCGGTGCGGCACCCGTGTAGAAGATGTTGGGCGACTGCTCCATGCCTTCGTACGCCATCGGATAGATAAGGAGATGGTCAGCAGCCTCCACGACGGGCAGCACACCCTTGCGGCAGGCGCTTGTCCAGCAGCCGACGATCACGGACACCTTTTCTTCGCGAATGAGTCGCTCGGCTTCGCGGGCGAAGGTTTTCCAGTCTGACCCCCCATCGGCAATCACCCAGTGAACGGGGCGACCGAGTAAGCCTCCCGATGCGTTGATCTGCTCGAGTGCCAGCACCTCGGCGTCGATCATCGACCGTTCACTGATGGCCATCGGGCCAGTCTGCGAATGGAGGATGCCGACCACGATGGGCTGCCGGTTGACGAGGAGCCGATCGAGGAGAAGCCAGCCGACCGCGGCGCTTGCCACAAGGCCTGCCACCGTGACCCAGGCAGGCCACGGGCGGCGGTTCCCGCGGACCGCAGGCCGATCGGCGCGAGCATCGGGAAGTGAGAAATGGGGCGTCATGGCTGCGAGGACAAAAGCTTGGGAGGCCAGGGGAGGCGATGCCCAGGACCACCTGCAATCTTTGTCCATCTTTCCTGACCGGGCGCCCGATCGCAAAAAAAGCCGCTTTTTCACGCCCCGGGTGCCGGTGGGGGGCCTGAATATCCGGCACAGAGCGAGAATTCACCCGAGCCAAATACTGGCCGCGATCGCTTGGAGGGGGTACTATTGCCCGTTGAAACGTATGGTGCCGGTTTTGGGATGGGTATATCCCCTTCCCCTGTTTCCCACCCATTGCCGCAGAGGCTTCCTTTGACGCTCCCGGTGCCACGACAGGTCACGCGTGTGGGCGGCGTCCAGCCGGCCATTGAGCGGATCATCGGGGTCTCTGCGTGGGCCGATCAGGTACGGCGGTCCATCGAGCTCGTGGCGGCGCACCAGTCGAGCGTGCTGGTCATGGGGCCCAGCGGCACCGGCAAGGAGCTCATCGCCCGGGCCATCCACGCGTGTAGCCCACGCGGCAAGAAGCCGTTCATTCCGGTGGACTGTGCTGTCACGACGGGAACACTCTTCGCCAGCCATATGTTTGGGCACGTGAAGGGATCCTTCACCGGCGCCACGTCCTCAACGCTCGGATGCTTTCGTGCGGCCGAGGCCGGCACCATCTTTCTTGACGAGATCGGGGAGATGGAGCTTGAGCTCCAGGCCAAGCTCCTCCGTGTGCTCCAGCAGCGGGTTGTCGTGCCCGTGGGCAGTCATGACGAGTTGCCCGTTGATGTCCGCGTGCTCGCGGCGACAAACCGCGACCTGGCAGTGGAAGTGAACGAGGGCCGGTTTCGCGAGGATCTCTTCTACCGGCTCAACGTCGTGGCGATCCGTACGATTCCCCTCCGGGAGCGACCGGAGGACGTGCCCGTTCTGGCCGATCGGTATCTCGCGGAGCTTGCAGGGCGGCACGGCATGCCGATGTGTGCGCTGACCAGCGAGGCCGTCGCGATCCTCCAGTCGTATGCCTGGCCCGGCAATGTCCGCGAGCTCGAGAATGTGCTCGAGCGGGCAGTCATGTTTTCGACCGGCGACACGATCGATTCTGACTCCCTCACCGGGCTCATTTCCGGTGGTGATGAGCCGGGGCGGCCGCTCGGCAGTCTCGGCCAGATGGCGATGGCCGCCAGCCGCGGCATCGTGTCACCAACATCGCTTCCGGGCGTGTTTCGTGTGGAGCCGAAGATCGCGCCCGCAGCCAGGCCCGTCGAACTGCCCGGTGAATCGGCGGCTTCGCCGCTCGCGCCGGCCGATTCAGCGAATGGCACGGATGCAGACTGGCCAACGCTGGCCGATGTCGAGCGGGTTCACCTCGAGCGGACGCTCGCGGCAACGATGCAGAACAAGTCGCTGGCCGCCAAAATGCTTGGCATCGACCGCTCGGTGCTCCGTCGCAAGCTCCAGCGATTCGGCCTCGACGACACCTGAGCGAGGCACGGCCCGCGCTCGGCGGGCGTCGTCTGCCTAGCCGGCCCTTAGCCGGCCTTAGCCCGGATTGTCGGGGCTTCTTCATCCGGCACACGCAGCTTGAGGGTCGTGGCTGCTGTCGATGCGGGAGGAGCCCGCCGCTCCTGCGTAAACCCACGCGTTCCCGTGCTCAGGAAATCCCGAAGGTGCTGGATGGCGGAGCAGGTGAACTCTCGGCTGAGCGCCTCGAGCACTTCACGCCACGCCAGGCCGCGACGATAGATGACGCGGTAAGCAGCCTTGAGCGCCACGATGTCGTCGCTCGTGTGCCCACTTCGCCGGAGGCCCACGATGTTGAGCCCCACCACGCAACTCGTTTGGCCGTCGAGGAGCATGAACGGCGGCACGTCCTGAACGACGCGGGCGTGGCCACCGACCATCGCGAGCCGTCCGACGCGACAGAACTGATGCACCGCAACAGCTCCGGATACGAACGCGCGGTCTTCCACGGTCACATGCCCACCGAGGAGAGCGGCGTTGGCGAAGATACAGTTGTCGCCGACCGTCACATCATGACCGAAATGCGCGCCGGCCATGGCGTAGTTGTGACTGCCAATGCGCGTGGTTGCTGTCGGCTTCATGGCGCGGTGGATCGTGACGTGCTCGCGAAACACGTTGTGGTCGCCGATCACGACCTTCCCGGTCTCCGCCGGGCGGGCGGCATGCTGCGGGGCACCCCCGATCACGGCGTGCTCACCAATCTCGTTGTCGCAGCCAGCGATCACGCCAGACTTGATCACCGCGCCGGCAGCGATCGTGCAGCGGTCGCCGATCTCGACATCCGGCTCGATCGTGGCAAAAGGCCCGACGGTGACCCCGACTCCAAGCGTGGCGCCTGGACTCACGACGGCCAACGGATGGATGCTCACGGGAGTCCCTTCAGGATGCACGGACCGGAACGAAAAGCCGGGTCGGAGGGGTTATCGGCTCGGGAACGCCCGGGATTCAATGCCAGTTTCGCGCCGCGAGGCGTACTCATCCCACATCGCCCCCCTTGCCAGGCCATTGGCTTCCCGAGGCATCGGTCGTCCCTATACTGCGGGGGAACTGGAGACAATCAGCATGACACGTGAAGAGCGCTACGCGGCCGCAGAAAAGTTGAAGGACGATGGCGACCTGGCCGCAGCCGTCGCAGCGATGGAGGCCCTCGTCGCCGACGAACCAGGCTTCACCCTGGCACACTCCGCGCTGGGCGCGTGGTGCACACGGCTCGAGCGACACGCCGATGCCGTCCGGCACGCCCGCAAGGCCTGTGAGCTCGAGCCTCAGGATCCCTTTAGCTATACGGCGCTCTCGGTGGCCTGCATGCGGGCGGGCATGATTCCGGAGGCCGAGGAAGCGCTCGCAAGGGCGAAGACGATACAAGGCGGCTGACGGCCGGTCGAGCGTCACTCGTTCCCGCTGCCGGCTTGCGGTTCCTTCGGCAGGCTGAGTGCCCTGACCAAGCGATCCAGCCGTTCGCGGTCAGCCGCGGTCAACCGCTGGCTGTCGATGCCCGCCGCCTTGGCTCGTGCAAGCGTTGCCCGAGCGGCTCGCTCCTCACCGGCCGCGTGTTCGGCCACCGCCAGGTGGAGGTGCTTCACGGCCGATGGTACGAGCACGGCTTCACGAAGATCCGCGACCGCTCCAGCGGTGTCACCAACGGCCAGACGGACAATCCCACGGGTGTCGAGCAGGTCAGACATGGCACCGAGCTGTTCGATGGCAGCGTCGATGAGCGTGAGAGCTTCCTCGGCGGTTTCCTCGCGGGCGAGATGGAGAGCAAGATTATTGCTCACAATGGCTCGCTGATCGGGCTCGAGATTTGTCGTGGCAAGCAACGCGCGGTAGAGCCCCACGCTCTCGGCCTCGCGTCCCTCGAGCGAGGCGAGCTCCACGTCGATCATCCGGATGATGAAGCTGCCTGGGTCGACCTCTTTCGCTTTGTCGAGTTGCTCACGGAGGCGGGCGGCAGCCTTGCGGGCCGATGCGTCATCGGTCTGGGAGGACGCGACGCGCAGTGCCATCGTCAGGGCCCGTTCGAGCGACATCGCATCCCAGTGCGTGTCGAGGAGGTCGAGGGCCTCGTCGATGCGGCCATGCCGCCCTAAAAAATCGATACGAGCGAGGATGCCGTCGCCTGAGAGTGTGGCATACTGCTCGAACACACGGTCGGCCGCCTTCGCGAAGCCGAGGTCGTCCAGAATCTTGCCTACGGCGGCCAACTGCGCCGGGTCATCCTCTGGCACGACACCTCCCGGCATGAGCCTTCTCGCAAACTCGACGGCTTTGGGCCGGTTGTTCTCGAGCAGGGCCAGCTTTGCTTCGAGGGCGATTGTGATTGCGGAGTCTGGCGATATCTGACTGAGACGCCGGAGCCATGTGCGGGCCGTCGAGGCCTCGCCATGCTCGATGAGCTTCTCGATCAGCATGGCGACTTGGGTCGGGGGTGTTTTCGGGGCGGCGGCGAGCGCCACCCATGCGTTGCGGGCGTCTTCCCACTGGCCGGTTTGCTCCAGGAGTTGGGCCCGTAGCATTCGCTGGGCGGCCGTGAGTGGCTGCTTCGCCGCCAGTTCCTCGAGGAGCCCGATCGCCTGCCGACAGGCAGCGGGCTCGGGACGTCGGGCCAAGAGGGTGATCTCGAGCTCGAGATCTTCCGGGGCCGCCTTCCCTTCAACACTGCGGTTCTCGTGGAGGATGGCACGCGCTTCTTCAAGCTGACGGTACGTCCCGCGGCCAGCGGTCTGCTCCGCAAGCATTCGGCGAGCCCAGGCCTTCTTTGGGGCCGTGTCCTTGCCCGTCGCCGCGAGGATGCGATCGAGCAAGTCTTTGGCCTCCATCGACCGCCCTCTCCGGGCCTCGAACATCGCCAGCCCGCCGACGGCGTCGAGATTTTCAGGCCAGCCCTCCACGGCCTCGCGGAGGTATCGCTCGGCCTCATCGGAGCGGCCGAGCATCTCGTACCCCTGGGCCAGGGCGAGCTGCCGACGTGGCTCGTCCATCAGTTCACTCGCCTTCTTGAGGGCGCGCTCGGCTCCAATCGGATTCGACGCTATGCGGCGGTGGGTAAAGACCGCGAGCCAGACCTCGGGTACCTCAGGGGCAATCTCGGTCGCCTGCTCGAGCACCTCACCTGCCCGCTCGAGCCGCCCTGAACGAACAAGCAGTTGGCCCAGCCAGAGGAGGCCATCGTAATTCTGCGGATTGTTTGCGACGCTCTGTTCGGCGATCGCCACGGCCTCGTCGAGTTTCCCTGCCCGCAGTTCCACCTCAGCAGAGATGCGCTCGAGCCCCGTGATGCCCGCGTCGCCCAGACGCTCCATCGCCTGTTGGGCTTCCTCCAGGCGATTCGCCGCGTAGAGCATGGCCACGAGCCGACGGACCACCATCGGATTCACAGGCCCGGACGTGACGGCCCGCTGAAGTCTGTCAATGGCGGCAGACCGCTCGCCACGAAGGTTTTCCACATCCGCCAACAGGAGTTGGATCTGGATCCACCCTGGTCGCTCGGCCCCGGCTTCGATGAGACGTCCACGCGCAGCGTCGAGGAGCTGACGGATGTCGTCCGGGAGGTCGTCCGATGGACGGCCTCCTGATTCTGCGGCCTTCGTCAGGAGCTCCCTCGCCTCGAGGATCTTGACGCTGGCCTCGGCCACCTTGGTGCGTGCCGATTTGGGGCCTGCGATCGACGCGATCTCCGTCATGGCGCCCCGTGCCTTCTCGAGGTTTCGAGAGCTGAGGGCCAACTCCAGAATGGCCTCGCGAGGTTTGAGCTCCCCAGGCTGGAGCTTGGCCGTCTCTCCCCAAAGCCGCTCGCCGTCCGAAGCATTCCCGGCAGCGAGCTGCATGGACGCCAGCAATTCGAGCACCCTCAGCTTGTCTGCCACCGCCAGGCCAGCGGCCCGAGTCTCGATCGCCGCGAAGGCTGCCATCGCCGCGTCGTGGGGCTGGCGGGCTGCCACCTGAGCCTCGACGAGAAGCATGGCAGCCGAGTCGCGCAGTGCCGACGGCACGTTGGCGATGACCTTGCCGGCCTCGACGGGGCCATCGGCGCGAAGCGCCAGCGTGACAAGCGAGGCCCATACAGCCGGGTCGGCGTTCTTGTTCGCGATTGGTGCCAGAAGGTCACGAGCGGCCTTCATCTCACCCCGCTGGCTGAGCGATTCGGCGCGGAGGAGAGCCACCTGGGCAGCAGGCACGCGAGGGTTCTGTGCGATGGCAGTCAGAAGGCCATCGATCCCGCCCCAGTCCTGCTCCCGTTGCGGAAGCGCGGCCTGCCGGGCGATCCGCAGTTGGAGGAGCGGATACCACACCTGGGGGATCGAGGTGAGTTGTTCTTCTGAAAGGCCCCTGGCAAGGGCCTCGAATTCCGCGCGCGCCTCATCGGTTCGGCCCGTCGCCATCATCGCCTCAGCGGCGCCAGCGCGGGCGGCCACCGAGGTGGGGTCGTCGCTCAACACACGCCGATTCACCTCGAGTTGTGCGTCGAACTCGGAGAGCTTGCCATGGCACAGACCGAGATAGATATCAACCTGCCGCACGAACTCGGCATTGCCCATGGCCATCGGCCGCAATTGCTCGAGCTTGGTCTTCGCTTCCGCCCATCGTTGCTCCGCGAGCAGAAGCCTCGATTCGAGGAGCCAGATAGCCGGGTTCATCGGGCCCATGACCTCACGGGTCCGGGCGATCGCCTGGGCGGCCTCGGTCAATTTCCCCTGCTGGAGAAGCACGTCTGTGAGCTGGAGCAGCAACGCTGGACTCCCAGGAATTTTTCCGGCGCCTTCGAGGAGAATCTCCTCGGCGCGCTCGCTGGCACCGCTCCGGAGGAAGACGTCGGCGAGGATGCGATAGGATCGCTCATCCGAAGGGAATTGCTTGACCGCTTGTTCCGCGGTCGCCTCGGCGACGGAAAAATCGCGGCCGGCGATCGCCAGTTCGTAGTCGATGAACACGCAGTCGGGGTTGTCTGGTGCCAGCTCGCGGGCTTTCTTGACGGCCTTGGTCGCATCCTCCAGTTGGCCGCGGCCGTGATACCATTTCCCGAGCGCGACCCATGCCCGGAAATCATCGGCATGTTCCTCGACGAGGCGCTGAAGCACGCCCCGGGCGTCGTCCGCAGACGCCATTCGATCCTGGAGCATCGTCGCGAGGATGACAAACGCGTCCGTGGGAGCCATTGCCGTGTCGGCAGCTTCCGTGAACCGTCGGTTCTCGAGGTCGTAGCCAATGGCCTTCGCAACGATCGCCGCAGCCTCTTTATATTGACTGATGCCGATGTAGGCGCTCGCCTTGATGAGTAGCACACGCTTGGCCGTTTCTGGATCGGCCGGCGTGCCCTGCGTGTCTTTCGCAATCCGATCCTCAAGGATCTGCAAGTGCTCGAGGGCGGTGGGAGCCATCCCCATCCGAACCTCGAACTCGGCGAGTTGGAGGCGGAGGGCGTCGTTGTCGGGGGCTCGACGGAGAGCTTCCTCGACAGTGTTGAAGGCCCGGTCGCGATCGATTCGCGAGGCATTGGCGGACGATGCTCGCCCGAGCAGGAGCTTCGAGTAATCGGCGAAGGCCTCATCATCGTCAGGTCGCAAAGACACATACTGCCCGAGGAGATCCAGGGCCTCAGCCGCCTTCCCTTCGGCGAGCCGCTCCTTGGCGAGCTGCTGTTTCCCCTCGGCATTGCGATAAATCTGTAGTCGGCGCAGCAGCACGATGCCGCCGGCCGCCACGACGGCCCCGACCATGAGAACCAGCAGGAGCTTGAAATTGATCCGTTGCACGGCTCGGGAGCTCTCCGGGGGCGGGCTGCCGGGCCCCCGGCCAAAGCGAGTGGACGCCTTGGCGTGGACCGGCGGGAGGGTGTCTGAAACCCGAAGTTTAGCAGTCCTTTGCAAGGATTTCGCCATCACGGTTCGGCGGTGGACTGTGCTGCGTGGCTTCCGCGAGCCCGCGATATGGGCAAAGTCTGCGGGCCGGTCGAGCCGATACTGACGAAGAACGGGAGTCTGCCGCTCAGGCAAACCTTGCGGGCCAGGGGGCACCTCCCGAACGCGTCGCCGGAGATTCGCTGCACCCATGAGCCTTCCGACCAACCCTCGCCGCGTTGCCGTTGTGTTCGCGGTGGGCTTCCTCGGCACGGTGTGCCTTGCCGCGCCGCCCTCGGGCCGTGAGAAGGGCTCCCAGGCTGCCAGCCGCCGCATACAGGATCCCCATGTGGTTTCGGCGGGGGGGGCGCGGTGTAGTTGTCGTAGCGGCGCGTGTTCCTGCGACGATCGGACCACGGGCCACAACGGGCACCATCCAGACTGCCGTGACGGACGATGTGCACCCTATTGTCCGGTCCGACCGCAGCACTATGGGTACTACGGAACCGAGTGGCGACGATGGACGGGGCAGGGAGTCGTGGCCGTCTCGGATGAACGGGCAGCAACGCCGGCGCTGCCGCCACGCATGGCCGTGCCAGGCCCAGACCAGGAGTCAATGCAACCGTCGGTCAACGAAGATCTCCAGCCAGGTGATGATCGCCCAGCCGCCGCGGCACCTGAATCTTCCTTCCCCGAACCACTCACACCGGCACCCGCGCCGCGCTCGCCACGGGCCGCCGCTCCTGCGGAGCCAGAGGCCTTTGTGCCCCCGCCCGCCCCCGAGCCTGCGGCCTCGGTGCCTCTGCCGGAGGATGAAAACCTCTTCAACTCAGGCATCCGACAAAAAGCCCGGCGGAAGTTTGCGGTCGGGGCTGGCGAGGGGATGCAACGAAACGAAGACGGCGGGGTTCGGGCCGCTACCCACACGACGCCGGTGGTGCCGAAGCCGGTGCTGGTGCCACCGGTGGCCTTCGACCGCGCCGCAGAAGCCCGCCTGCTTCGTGAGATTCGGTAGGTGCGGGCGCACTGCGAGAGGCGGGAGTCGAACCCGCACGCCTTGCGGCACTGGATCCTAAGTCCAGCGCGTCTGCCAGTTTCGCCACTCTCGCGTGACGGTTCGGTGCGTCGCGCCGAACCGTTTCGGTGAGTGTACCTCGGTCGGCCAATCAATGACTCGATCCGACCGAGCTACGGCCCATCGGAGGCGTCGCCCGCGGCCGTAGGAGCCGACTGCAGAAACCGTTCGAGATTCCCCTCCCCACTGGCCGATCGGGCGGGCCACGAAGCGAAGAGGTGGTCGCACACGGCAGCGTCGCTGGCCACCATCTTGAATCCATAGCGAATCTCGAGGCTCACGATCTGCTGGTCGGGGCCATGCCTCGTGTTCCACTGCATCGCGAGCGCGTGGGCCGCGGGCTCGGCGAAAACTTTGGCGTCGGGCCTTGCCAGGTGCCAGAAGAACGTATGCCAACGGTGGTTCGCGAGCGTCGTAAATCCACCCGTCGGATGGTCCCGTTCTACCGGCCGACCATTTCGAAGGATGTCGACTTCCGAGCCATCCGCGAGAACCGCTCGTCCGTATACCCACTGCTCCCTGGACGGAACACCTCCGAACATGGCCCACTCCTGCTGGAGCGCCGTGAGGTTGATCGCGACGGCCAGCGGCAGCGGGAGCTGCTCCGATCGCCACGGTGGGAGCTTGATCACAAAAGCCAACGCCGCGATCGTTCCCGCGGTGGCACATACCCAGGTCGCGGGCTTTCCGAGTGTGAGCACGCGGTCATCGTCAGTCGCGGCGGCCGACCCCCAAACCTCGCGCGGGAGCAGCGGAAGCCATGCCACGATTCCGACGATGGGAAAGAGGCCGATGGTCATGGTGATCGCGGTCCCGATGTGAAAGATCGTGAACACGGCGACCAGGCCAACGCGGACTCGCGGCGTCGGTGCTATCAGAAGGAGAACGGGAAGCAGCACTTCACCACCGATCACAAGCCACTGGAGGGGGCGGGTCCACCAGGCGTCGCTTGCCAACATCATGCCAAGCAGGGTTCCGTGGTCATGGACTGAGAGTGCCACCGTCATTGCATTGCCCGAGAGCCAGTCGGCGTTGCACTTCGATAGGCCCGCGCCGAGGTAGACCGCGACGAGTTGGAGCACGAGCGCCGCGGTCGCGACCGAGGAGACAGCGGTCGGGGGCTCCATGCCCGGGGCGAGCGTCGGCTGCCGCAGGGAGTCGAGAGACCACCGCGCACCCAACGGCAAAAACATCGCCCAGAACATCTGGCAGGCAAGCCACACATCGCCGGAGTTCACGGCCGGCGAGCCGCGACGGATGATGCTCACGACCGCGACCCACCCCACGATCGTGGCGATCCGTGTGTGCCAGCCGATCGCGAGTGCCGCGCCCGCGAGGCCCTCGAGCGCGAGGACCGTGCCGCTCCAGGCCGTTGAGTCGTGGGCAAAGGCTAGCGACCACATCGTCACTGTGCCGTGGTACCGCATGATCGTGTCGAGCGGAAAGATGCCGCTCGGGCCGAGCATCATCTCGAGGTCAGCCATGCGCTCGATGCAGTCAACGACGAGGATCAGCCCGAGCCCGACCCGGTAGATCGCGAGGCTGCGGGCATCGAGAAGGAATGCCCTCCAAGGCAGGAGTCTGCGGCTCGTTGTCTTCCAGGCGTCGCGCATGACGTGAGATTACGCGCACATTGCCTCCAGAGACCAAGGGCAAAAAGCAGGCATTGCTGTGGCTCGGGGCAAGTCACGACCCCTCGCGGATGCGTTTTTCTGGAGTCTGATTCCTCCGGAACCCGCGCAGCACCAGCGACTCAGTGCGCTTCCCCATAGAAGCCCCTCGCGCCAGCGAGGGGACAGCGGGCCGTTGGGCAAACCCGCTCGAAGGAAAAGGGCAGGCATAATCGCGATCGGGTTCGCCCATCGCGGGGCAAAATGATTTGAAAAGGGGGGCGCAGCTCATTTGGAAAAGAAGTCAGTCCCCACCACGGCCTGGTTCATGAAACGACCGGGTGAGTCATTGATCGCGGCGACGCGGTGCGCTCCCGCACGCGGGCGCAGGGAGGGCTTCCTTGAACGCCGCAGGGGCGCAAACTACAACTTCGCTCGGTATTGTGCGGCTCCCTCACTGGAGTCCGCTACGCCCGTTTCCCTCGCGCAGCGAACATACGAATGCATGTCCCCCTGGTGGTGCTCGGTGGCGGTCCCGGCGGCTATGCGGCCGCGTTTCTGGCGGCTGACCTCGGCATGGAGGTGACACTCGTCGATCGCGACGAGCGCCTGGGCGGCACCTGCCTGCTCCGCGGCTGCATTCCGTCCAAGGCCCTTCTCCATGTCGGGCGGGTGCTGTCGGAATCCCGCGAGATGGCCGAGTGGGGGATTCAGTTCACGCCTCCGAAGATCGACATCGATGCCTTGCGGGCCCGCAAGGATAAGGTGATCGCCACGCTCACCGGCGGGCTCGCCACGCTGGCCCGTCGCCGCAACGTTACGGTCGTCCATGGCGACGCACGTTTTACCGGCTCAGCGGCGCTGGCGGTGACCGGAGCCGATGGCAAAAACACCACGATCACGTTCGATCACTGCATCCTGGCAACAGGATCGCGGCCGGCCCGCATTTCGGCGTTCGACATTGGCAGCCCCCGAGTCATGGACTCCACCGGCGCCCTCGAGCTCCGCGATATCCCGGAAAAACTCCTCGTGGTTGGCGGCGGCTATATCGGCCTGGAGATGGGAACGGTCTATGCCGAGATCGGGTCGAAGGTCTCCGTGGTCGAGCTCACCGACGGGCTGCTGCCCGGCGCCGATCGTGACCTCGTGAAGCCGCTCCAGAAGCGGATTGAAAAACTTTTTGCTGCGATCCATCTGAAAACAAAAGTCGTCTCGCTCACGGATACGGGCTCGGCCGTGCGGGTCGCTTTCGAGGGCCCCGAAGGCCCGTTCACCGAGGAGTTTTCACGAGTCCTCGTGTCGGTTGGGCGTCGGCCCAACTCCGACGGAATCGGCCTCGAAAACACCGGCGTTGTGGTCACTCCCAAAGGCTTTGTCGAGGTGGATGAACGCCAGCGGACGGCTAATCCCCACATCCTCGCCATCGGCGACGTCTGCGGTGAGCCCATGCTTGCCCACCGCGCGAGCCATCAGGGGAAGGTGGCGGTTGAGGTGCTGCACGGTGAGCCGGCGATCTTCGCGCCCCGCGCTATTCCAGCCGTGGTATTCACCGATCCTGAAATCGCCTGGGCGGGGCTGACGGAGCAGGAGGCTGCCGCGAGCGGACGCGAGGTAGAAATCAGCCGCTATCCGTGGGCGGCCAGCGGTCGTGCTCAGGCGATCGGACGCACCGACGGCCTCACCAAGCTCCTTGTTGACCCCGAGACCGATGCGGTGCTGGGCGTGGGCATCGTCGGCGCGGGTGCCGGCGAGCTCATCGCCGAGGGAGTCCTCGCCATCGAGATGGGCTGCTCGGCCCGTGATCTCATGGAGACGATCCATCCCCATCCCACCCTCGGGGAGACGGTCGCCTTCTCGGCGGAGAACTATTTTGGCCTGGCGACCGAAATCTACCGGCCGAAGACCGAGGCTGCGGCCCACTGACCCCGCCGCGGTGCCGGCCGACGGCCTGGATCGTCGCCGCCCCCGGGGTCTTGCCAGCCGGTATTTACGCAGGCTGAATTCCCCGGGATACTTCAAGATAGTTTCCCGGAACCCCCGGAGTTTGCCATGTCCGCACCCGAAATTGACCAAGCCGGAAGCGATGTTGTCTCGCCGTCCGAAGGAGCCAACGGCGCCGCGCCGTTGCCCAGCGGGGCCCACGCGATCATGGCCATCGGTCAGGTCGGGGATGGGGCATCGGGCCAGCCCGAGGTGACGGACGGCGTTGCGTCGGTCGATTCCGACCCCACGGAAACCCGAGAATGGCTCGACTCGCTCCGGTACGTGATCAATAGCCGGGGTGGCGATCGCGCCGCCTATCTCCTCCAGGCCATTGAGCAGGAGGCCTACCGGCTCGGGGTGCCGATCCCGTTCGTGGCCACCACGCCCTACATCAACACGATTCCGGTGGACCGTCAGCCGCCCTTCCCGGGCAATCGTGAGATCGAGCGGCGGATCAAGAGCATCATTCGGTGGAACGCGATGGCGATGGTCGTCCGTGCCAACCGCGAAGACAAGAGCATCGGCGGCCATATCTCGACGTTTGCTTCGTCGGCGACGCTCGTGGAAGTGGCCATGAACCACTTCATCCGTGGCCGTGGCGACAACTACTCAGGTGACCAGGTCTACTTCCAGGGCCACGCCTCTCCGGGGATCTACGCCCGCGCCTTCCTCGAAGGCCGCATCTCCGAGAAGCAGCTCGAAAACTTCCGCCGCGAGCTGGCCGAAGGGGGAGGGCTGTCGAGCTATCCGCATCCCTGGCTCATGCCCGGCTTTTGGGAGTTCCCGACGGTCTCGATGGGCCTCGGGCCCCTCATGGCGATCTACCAGGCCCGGTTCAACAAGTATCTCCAAGACCGGGGCATCAAGGACACGAGCAAGCAGCATGTCTGGTGCTTTATCGGCGACGGTGAGACGGACGAGCCGGAGACGCTCGGGAGCATCTCGCTGGCGGCCCGTGAGGGGCTCGACAATCTCGTCTTTGTCATCAACTGCAATCTCCAGCGGCTCGACGGCCCTGTGCGTGGCAACGGCAAGATCATCCAGGAGCTCGAGGGCGTTTTCCGGGGCGCCGGCTGGAATGTCATCAAGGTGATCTGGGGTGATGAGTGGGATTCGCTCCTCGACAAAGACACCGAAGGCCTGCTCGTCAAGCGGATGAACGAGATCGTTGACGGGCAGTATCAGAAGTACGTCGTGATGCCCGGCCGCTACATCCGCGAGCACTTCTTCGGTGCCGAGCCGCGGCTCGGCGAGATGGTCGCGCATCTCTCAGACGAGAAGCTCAAGAAGCTCCGCCGCGGTGGCCACGATCCCGAGAAGGTGTATGCCGCATACGCCGCCGCGATGCAGTGCCACGGCAAGCCGACGGTCATCATCGCCAAGACCATCAAGGGCTACGGCCTCGGCGAAGTGGGCGAAGGCCGCAACGTCACCCACCAGCAGAAAAAACTCAACGAAGACGAGCTGCGGGCCTTCCGTTCGCGGTTCGGCATCCCGATCTCGGATGACGAAGTCGCCAAGGCGCCGTTCTATCGGCCCTCCGAAGATTCCGAAGAGATGCGGTATCTCCGCGAGCGGCGGCAGGCCCTGGGCGGCTCCGTGCCATCCAGGCCACTGGATTCACCGAAGCTCCAGACACCAACGCTGGACGACTATCGGGGCTTCATCGAGAAGAGCGCTGGCCGAGAGGTCTCCACGACGACGGGCGTCGTCACGCTCTTGGCATCGCTGCTCAAGGACAAGCATGTCGGGAAGTACATCGTCCCGATCGTGCCTGACGAATCGCGCACCTTCGGCATGGACCCGCTCTTCAAGCAGTGCGGGATCTACGCCCACGCCGGCCAGCTTTACGAGCCCGTCGATTCCGACCAGCTCCTCTACTACCGCGAGGCGAAGGACGGCCAGATCCTCGAAGAGGGGATCACCGAGGCGGGGAGCATGTCGAGCTTCATTGCCGCCGGCACCGCCTATGCGTCGCACGGCGTGCCGATGATCCCGATGTTCATCTACTACTCGATGTTCGGATTCCAGCGGATCGGGGATCTGATTTGGGCCGCATGCGATTGCCGGGCTCGCGGCTTCTTGATCGGTGGCACGGCCGGCCGTACCACCCTCAACGGCGAGGGGCTCCAGCACCAGGACGGCCACAGCCATCTCTTTGCGTTGGCCTATCCGACCGTGCGAGCCTACGACCCCGCCTTCGTCTACGAGTCGACCGTGATCATGCTCGAGGGCCTCGAGCGGATGTACGCCAAGGGCGAGGACTGGATCTACTACATCACGGTCTACAACGAAAACTACGAGATGCCTTCGATGCCCGCGGGCTGTGAAGAGGGCATCCTCAAGGGCATGTACCGGCTGAAGGATGTGCCGGCCAGGGGCGACACGCCGCTGGCGAAGCTGCCACCTGTCAACCTGCTGGGGTCGGGTGCAATCCTCCGCGAGGTGATTCGAGCGGCCGACATCCTGGCGGAGCGATGGGGCATTGCGAGCACGGTCTGGAGCGTCACGAGCTGGAAAGAGCTTCGCCGCGAGGCGCAGACATGCCGCCGCTGGAACATGCTCCACCCCGAGGAGTCGCCGAAGACGAGCTATATCGAGTCGCTCATCGGCGATGCCGAGGGCGTGTTTGTGGCGGCGAGCGATCATGTCCGGGCCGTTCAAGAACAGATCGATCCGTGGATCCCCGGGGGGATTTTCGCCCTCGGCACTGACGGTTTTGGCCGCAGCGAGATCCGCGGCGTCCTGCGGCGGCACTTCGAAGTTGATGCGGAGTGTGTGGCCGTGGCCGCGCTGTGGCGTTTAGCTGAGACGGGGGCCATCGGCCGCCACGTCGTGACAGACGCGATTCGGCAGCTTGGCATCAACCCGGATAAGATCGACGCTGCCCTCGCCTGATGGCGATCGGGCATACCCCTCCTGGTTTTCATTTCTCACTCCTTTCTCTTCAAGCATGGCAACTGATTTCACGCTTCCCGACCTGGGAGAAAACATCGCCTCCGGTGACGTCGTCACGGTCTTCGTTTCGGAGGGCGATGTCCTGAAGCCCGGGCAGGCCTTGCTCGAAGTCGAAACCGACAAGGCCGTGATCGAGGTTCCTTGCCCGCCCGGTGGGCGAGTTGAGAAGGTGCTCGTCAAGAAGGGCGACACGGTGAAGGTTGGTCAGGCCCTCGTGGTGTTGGGGGCTGGGGCTGCTGCGGCCGCCAAGCCGGCGCCAGCGCCCGCTGCACCTCAGGCTGCTCCCGTGGCGCCATCGCCATCGCCATCGCCAGCTCCGGCTCCCGCACCGTCAGCTGCCGTAGCTCCGCCGCCGCGTCCATCTCCAGCTCCTGTGCCGATCGCGCCCGTTGCCGAGCCGGCTCCCGTAGCAGCCACGGCCACCGTCGAGCCTGCCGGGCCTGCTGTGCGACGGCTTGCTCGGGAGTTGGGCGTCGATCTCGCGAGGGTCCGGGGCACTGGGCCCTCGGGTCGCATCGTGCGGGAGGATGTCATCGCCGCGGTCCGCCAGGCCAGCAGTGGTGCTTCCTCGACACGCCCGCGGACTTCCCCTGGAACCGAGCGGGATGACTGGGGTCCAATCCGCCGCGAGCAAATGTCGCGGATGCGGAAGACGATCGCCGCCAATATGGTGCGGAGCGTCTCCACGATCCCCCATCTCACGAACTTCGACGATGCAGACGTCACGGAGCTCGAACGGCTTCGCAAGGAGAGTGTCACGGAGTATGCCAAGGGCAATCTGAAGCTCACGGCTCTTGCGTTCGTCATCAAGGCGGTGAGCCTTTCGCTGCGGCAGCACCCGGCCGTCAATGCCACGGTCGATACCGAGAAGGGCGAGATCGTCTACAAGGAATATGTGAACGTCGGTCTGGCGGTCGATACGCCGCGTGGCCTTGTCGTGCCCGTGCTGAGGGATTGTGACCAGCTCTCGATTCCGCAGATCGCCCAGGCGATTGCCGACACGGCCGAGAAGGCCAAGAACGCGCAGTACGGCCTCGAAGACCTGCGGGGCGGCACCTTCACGATCAGCAATCTCGGCGCGGTCGGTGGGGCTTATTCCACGCCCATCATCAACTGGCCCGAGGCCGCGATCCTCCTCCTCGGCCGGTCGAGAAAAATGCCGGTTGTGCGTGAGGACCGCATCGAGCCGAGGCTCATGATGCCACTTTCGCTTTCGTATGATCACCGCCTCATCGACGGGGCCATGGCTGCCCGGTTCCTTACCGAGGTGATTGGCTACCTCGAAAGCCCGGGCCGGTTGCTCCTGGCTCGGTGAGATCGCCACTGGAACGGATTGTGACACCCACCGCGAGTATTGATTCGGCCGGGACAGCGAGCCTGGCATTCGTCGAGGAGCTTTTCGAGCGCTACCAGGAAGACCCTGCGAGTGTCCCGCCAGACTGGCAGGCATACTTTGCATCCTGGGAGGGAGCCGACGGCGGCGGGCAAGCCGTTGTGCCAACGGCCGGTGACCATACGGTCACGGCCCCGCCTGTCGCGATCAATGGTCATCCTGATTCACGGTCTCGCCTGGTAAGTCCCGACGGAATCGCCACGGGGCAGACCGTTGCGTTGGCCAATGGCGACGTCCACCTTCCGGCCGCTCCGGCAGGCGAGGCGAAGCCGTTGCCGCTGCCCGGTGTCACCACCGATGAACGCCTCGCCTTCCTTCAGGATCGGGTGGATCAGCTTGTGCGGGCCTACCGCGTGCGCGGTCATCTCATGGCGGAGATCGATCCGCTCGGGAGGCCGCGCCCGGGGCTGCCGGAACTCGATCCGCAGTTCTACCACCTCACCGAAGAGGACATGGATCGGTCTTTCTCGACCGACACGATCGAGGGGCCGCAATCGATGTCGCTGCGGCAGATCATCAAGCGGCTCCGGAATACCTACTGCCGTTCGATTGGCGTGCAGTTCATGCACATGGACGATCTCCGCGTGCGGCAGTGGCTTCAGGTGCGGATGGAGGGCTGCGAGAACCGGATTCAGCTCGATCGCCGCCAGCAGCTTCGCATCTACCGCCAGATGACGACCGCGGCTGTGTTCGAGGAGTTCATCCAGAAGCGGTTCCTCGGCGCCAAGAGCTTTTCTCTCGAAGGCTCGGAGAGTCTCATTCCGCTTCTCGAAATGGCGATCGAGCGGGCGGCCGGCCAAGACATTCAGGATGTCGTGCTGGCGATGGCGCATCGCGGCCGGCTCAATGTGCTGGCCAACATCATGGGCAAGAGCCCGCAGCGGATCTTCCGCGAGTTCGCCGACATGGACCCGGAGCTCCACGTGGGGCGTGGTGACGTCAAATACCACCTCGGGCACTCGACGGACTACAAGGCGGCCAACGGCCGGGGTGTCCATCTCACGCTCTGCTTCAATCCCAGCCACCTCGAGTTCGTGAATCCTGTCGCCCTTGGCCGCATGCGGGCCCGGCAAGACCGCGCAGCCGATCAGGCCCGGCAGCACGGCATGGTGATTCAGGTGCACGGCGACGCCGCCTTTGCCGGCGAGGGGATCATCCAGGAGACGCTCAATCTCTCGGAGCTCGATGCGTACCGCGTCGGCGGCACGCTCCATGTCGTGGTGAATAATCAGATCGGCTTTACGACTGGACCGGCCGAGGCGCGGTCGTGCACCTATGCCACCGACGTGGCCAAGATGCTCCAAAGCCCGATTTTCCACGTCAACGGCGAGGACCCCGAGGCCGTGGCCCAGGTCGTCAATCTCGCGATGGACTTCCGCCGGGAGTTTCAGCGGGACGTGGTCGTCGACATGTATTGCTTCCGTCGGCGGGGTCACAACGAGGCGGATGAGCCGGCCTTCACGCAGCCGGCGCTCTATCGCGTGATCGAGCGAAGGCCGAGCGTTCACGAGAGCTACCTCGAGCGGCTGCTCAAGCTTGGTGAGATCACGGCTGAGGAAGCGAAGGCGATTGTCGAGCAGCAACAGGCCAAGTTTTCTGCCGATCTCTCCGCTGCCAAGAGCGAGGACTACGTTCACAAGAGCGACATCGGCGGCGTCTGGGCCTTCTACATCGGGGGCCGAGAGCGCGAGGCGGCCGATGTCGAGACTGGGCTGCCCCGCGAGATGCTCGCCAATCTCTTGCGACGGCTCGTGGAGATGCCGGACGGCTTCCAGCCCCATCCCAAGATCAGAAGGTTTCTCGACGGGCGGCTCGAGATGGCGGCCGGCACTGCGCCGATCGACTGGTCGGCGGCCGAAGCACTCGCTCTTGGAAGCCTGGCGGTGCAAGGGATCCGTGTTCGGCTCACCGGGCAGGACAGCCAGCGGGGCACGTTCAGCCATCGCCACGCAGTGATCCACGACGTGGTCACTGACGAGACATGGTGTTCACTCGAGCATCTCGACGCCGAGCAGGCGCCGGTGGAGATCGCCAACAGTCCGCTCTCGGAGGCGGGAGTGCTCGGCTTCGAGTATGGCTATAGCCTCGACTGCCCGGATGGCCTCGTCCTGTGGGAGGCTCAGTTTGGTGACTTCATCAATGCCGCGCAGGTTGTGGTCGACCAGTTCATCGTGAGCGCCGAGGAAAAGTGGAACCGGCTTTCCGGGCTCGTCCTTTTGCTCCCGCACGGATTTGAAGGGCAGGGCCCCGAGCACTCGAGCGCCAGGCTCGAACGATTTCTGCTGCTTGCGGCCAAGGACAATATCCAGGTGGTGCAGCCGACCACGCCGGCCCAGATGTTTCACTGCCTCCGGCGGCAGGTGCTGCGGGTCTGGCGGAAGCCGCTGATTGTGATGACGCCCAAGAGCCTCCTTCGCCATCCAGGCTGTGTATCGAGCCTCGAGGATCTCGTGTCAGGCGAGTTTCAGCGGGTGATCCCGGATGCATCGGGCACGCCGCCTGCCGACATCCGGCGCGTCATCCTCTGCACCGGCAAGGTTGCCTATGAGCTCGAGAAGCGGCGGCAGGAGATTGGCCGCCGCGATGTGGCCATCATTCGCGTCGAGCAGCTCTACCCGCTGCCGCGGCGGCACCTCGAAGCGGCCCTCGTGGGCTGCGCTCCCGGCACACCTGTGGTGTGGGTCCAGGAAGAACCCGAGAACATGGGTGCTTGGCGGTTTCTGCGGATCCACCTCGGCGATAAGCTCTCCGGCCAGTACCCTTTCTCCGGCGTCTGCAGGCAGAGCGCCGCAAGCCCGGCGACCGGATCGAAGAAGAGCCACGACCTCGAACAAAACGAACTGCTTACGGCCGCCTTCGAAAGCTGACGCCCCTTTCCGTCCATTCCCCCACCACCCCGCGCTCCTCACCATGCCCATTGAATTGAAGGTTCCCGAAGTCGGCGAGTCGATCACCGAGGTGATCATCGGCCCCTGGAAAAAGGGTGAGGGCGCCAGCGTCGCCATAGACGACGCGATCGTCGAGATCGAGAGCGACAAGGCGACCGTGGAGCTGCCTGCTCCGGTGGCGGGCACGATCGTGAAGGTGCTCAAGGGCAGTGGCGAGAAGGCTGTCGTCGGAGAAGTCATCGGCTATCTGGAACCAGCTGGTGCGGGCGTGCCGGCCGCGGGAGCGCCAGCCTTTGCCGCACCGCCTGCCGCGCCGTCGCCCGTGGTTGATGTTCGGAGGACCGAGGGCCGGACAACAATCGGTTCCGTTCAGTCGCCCGCACCGCCCGCACCGCCGCAGCGGATCATGCCAGCGGCGGCGCGGGTGCTCGCTGAGGCCGGTGCTTCCCCTGCCGGCGTTGCCGGCACGGGCCCCGGAGGTCGTGTCACCAAGGCCGATGCGTCGCGGGCCGTTGCTGCTGCGCCCACCCCGGCACCGCGTGCAACGCCTCCGGCGCCGTTGCCAGCTGCTCCAGCGTCACTCGCGCAGGCCGGGGCCCGTGAGGAGCGGTTTCAGCTCATCAGTCCGATTCGGCGGCGGATCGCCGAGCGGCTTGTCGAAGCCCAGCGTGACGCGGCACTCCTGACGACCTTCAATGAGGTCGACATGTCTGCCGTCATGGAGCTTCGAAAGAAGTTCAAGGATGTGTTCCAGGAGAGGCATGGCGTGAAGCTCGGGTTCATGTCGTTCTTCGTGCGGGCGGCGGTCGAGGCCCTCCGAGCGGTGCCGCAGGTCAACGCGGAATACCGCGATCCGCACATCGTGTTTCGCGACTACTACGACATCGGGATCGCCGTCGGCGGCGGCAAAGGGCTCGTGGTGCCGGTCCTTCGGAATGCCGAGACCATGTCGTTCGCCCAGGTCGAGTCTGCCATTGGCGAGTTCGCCCGGCGAGCGTCGGAGAACAAGCTCAGGCTCGAGGAGCTCCAGGGAGGCACCTTCACGATCTCCAACGGAGGCGTGTATGGCTCGATGCTCTCCACGCCGATCGTCAATCCGCCGCAGAGCGGCATTCTCGGCCTCCACGCCATCCAAGAGCGACCGATGGCGGTCAATGGCCAGGTGGTGATTCGCCCGATGATGTACCTCGCGCTGACGTACGATCATCGGCTGGTCGACGGCCGCGAAGCGGTGACATTCCTCAAGCGGATCAAAGATACGATCGAGGATCCAAGCCGACTCATGCTGGAAGTCTGACATGCAGCAGCACGATCTGGTGGTGATTGGTGGCGGGCCGGGCGGCTATGTGGCGGCCATTCGGGCGGCCCAGCGGGGCCTTTCCGCGGCCGTCATCGAGAAGGAGCTGAAACTCGGCGGCACCTGCCTACGGGTCGGGTGCATTCCTTCCAAGGCGCTCCTGGAGTCGAGCCACAAATATGAGGAGACCGCCCACGAGCTGGAGGCTCACGGCGTGAAGGTTACGGGCGTGTCGCTCGATCTCGCGAGGCTCATGCAGCGGAAGGACGAGGTGGTCTCGACGCTCGCCAAGGGCATCGATGCGCTCCTCAAGAAAAACAAGATCGCCCGCTACGTGGGCACCGGTCGGCTCGCAGGGCTGGGGAAGGTGACGGTCACGGCTGCCGATGGGAGCGTGACCACGCTCGACACTCCGCGGGTCATCGTGGCCGTGGGCAGTCACCCCGTCGTGCTTCCGGGCATCGAGACGGATGGCGATCGGGTGGGCACGAGCACCGAGGCGCTGGCCTATCCGTCAGTGCCGGAACACCTTGTCGTCATCGGTGGCGGCTACATCGGCCTGGAACTTGGCAGCGTGTGGCGCCGGCTCGGCTCGCGGGTGACGGTCCTCGAGTATGCCGACCGCATCCTTCTTGGCATCGATGGCGACATCGCGGCCGAGGCTCTTGGGCTCTTCCGGAAGCAGGGGCTCGATATTCGGCTCGGCGTCAAGGTGACCGGGGCCCATGCCGATGGCGATGGGTGCATCGTCGATGTGGAGGGAGCTGAGCCGATCCGCTGCGATCGGGTGCTCGCCGCGACGGGGCGACGTCCGGCCACCGATGACATCGGGCTCGAGACCGTGGGCGTGGTGCCCGATACACGAGGCGTCATCCCCGTGGACAATCATTTCCGCACATCGGCCCCGGGCGTCTGGGCGATTGGCGACTGTGTGCCAGGTCCAATGCTCGCCCACAAGGCCGAAGAAGACGGTGTCGCCTGCGTGGACGGCATGACGGGCGGCTATGCGCACGTCGATTACGACCTCGTGCCGGCCGTTGTATTCACGCATCCTGAGATCGCCGCCGTGGGCAAGACCGAAGAGCAACTCGTGGCCGAGGGGGTGGCCTTCAAGAAGGGCGTCTTCCCGTTTCGGGCCAACGGCCGGGCTCGAACGCTCGGTGACACCACAGGCAAGGTGAAGGTGTTAGCTGACGCAGCCACTGATCGCGTCATCGGTGTCCACATCATCGGCCCCGAGGCAGGGAACGTCGTGGCAGAGGCAGCGGCTGCGATGACCTTCGGGGCCACGGCCGAGGACATCGCCCGCGTCTGCCACGCTCATCCGACGCTGCCCGAGGCGCTCAAGGAAGCCGCGATGGCCGTCGCCGGCCAAGCCATCCACGCCTGATCGACGCCGCAACCTCTGGCTTCACGGCCGGCGGGGTTGCCCGTGCCATTTCGCCGGACGTTCTCTACGGCCCTCCAGGCAATCCCGTTCGGCACGGCCCTTGCACAGGGCTTGGAGGCAAGCCGCATTGGTTCGCCGGCGGTGGCAAGCATGTGGAGATAGGTAAGCTTGCGCGATGGCTGCTACGCCGGTATTGTGCCCCGCATGGCCGAGCAGCAGACGCCAGAGATCACTGCTGTCGATGGCACGGTGATCAAGACCAACAGGCTTGACCTTCCGGCAGAACTGATCGCGGAGAACTGATCGCGGAGAACTACCGACAGCGGTGGGTCATCGAGATGTTCTTCCGCACGTTCAAGCAGCTCCTCGGCTGCCGACACCTCATCTCGGACAAGCACAACGGCGTGGAGATTCAGGCCTCCTGCGGGATGATCGTGTGCCTGTTGATCCTGCTCTCCACAGGTGAGAAGCCAAACAAGGCCATGTTCCAAATGGCCTCCTTCTACGTCATCGGGCGCGCGAGCTTGAAGGAACTGGAGGCCTTCATTGCTTCAAGACGAAAGCCGAAATAGAGCCACCGCAGGCCTGAACGCCGGCGGCGTTCGACGCCGCGCATGTCACCGCCGGCGAACCAATGCGGCTTGCCTCCAAGCCCTGTGCAAGGGCCGTGCCGAACAGGATTGCCATCCTGGCCTTCGCTTACTCGGAGGAAACCGCGCTTCGCCATCCAGGCTTCGCTTGTTTCCTACGCCGCCTCTCCGGCTCGGGGCAACCCCGAGCCTCCCGAAGGCCGCTTCAGGCCCGCGGACCCTTCATCAAAGCAGCTCGCTGGCGAGGTCGGCGAGGGCTGAGCGTTCGCCCTTCTCGAGCGTGACGTGGGCGTAGAGCGGCTGGCCGGTCATCCGGTGGATGAGATACGAGAGGCCGTTCGAGAGGGCGTCGAGGTAGGGCTGGTCAATCTGGGCGACGTCGCCGGTAAACACGACCTTCGTTCCCTCACCCGCCCTGGTGATGATGGTCTTCACCTCGTGCGGGGTGAGATTCTGTGCCTCGTCGACGATGAAAAACATGCGCTGGAGGCTGCGGCCGCGGATGTAGGCCAGCGGCGTGATCATGAGTTTTTCAGACTCTCGCATCTCGACGATGCGCCGGGCGGCCTGCGTGTCCTCGCCGCATTGGTGGCGAATCACCGTGAGGTTGTCGTAGAGCGGCTGCATGTAGGGATCGAGCTTGTCCGAAATGTCGCCGGGCAGGAAGCCGAGGTCACGGTTGGAGAGGGGCACGACCGGGCGGGCCAGGAGAATCTGGCGATACTGCTGGCGACACTCGAGCGCTGCCGCAAGCGCCAAGAGCGTCTTGCCAGTGCCCGCGGTGCCCGAGAGCGTGACGAGCTTGATGCTGTCGTCCATGAGGGCGCGGAGGGCGAAGGACTGCTCGGCGTTGCGGGGCGTGATCCCGTAGCAGGTCTGCTTCTCGATCTTATGGAAGGCATCGTCGCTGCGGCGGAACGTGGCCAGGGCCGACTTGCTGCCGTTGCGGAGCACGAAATTTTCGTTCGGCAGCGGTGGATTCGCAAGCGGAAGCCGCGCCGACGGAAGCACGCCACCGCTCGCGTAGAGCTCGTCGATCACCTCCGAGGGGATTCCCTCGACGGTCCGCTTGCCCGTGTAGAGCTTGTCGAAACCCTGCACCTTGTCGGAGGTGTAGTCCTGGGCGCGAAGGCCAAGCGACTTGGCCTTCATTCGAAGGTTTGTGTCTTTGGAGACGAGAATCACCGGCCGCGGGTTCTGCTCGTGCTGGAGCGTGAGCGTTGTGCCCAGGATGCGGTGGTCGGGCGTGTCCTGGATGAACGACTCGTGGAGCCGCTCGTGCGTGGCACCGCCGAGGACGACGCGGATCGAGCCGAGACCCTGGCCGAGTGGGCTCCCGGCGGCGGAGAGGACGTCGCCGGTCAACGCGTCGATGCGGCGGAGAAACTCGCGGGCCTGGAAGTGGATATCTTCGTTGCCCCGCTTAAATTGATCAAGCTCCTCGAGCACCGTGATCGGGATGGCGACATCGTTCTCTTCGAAGTTCCGGATGCAGCCGCTGTCGTGAAGAATCACGTTCGTGTCGAGCACGAACAGCTTGGGACGGGCTTCCGTCATCCGGGCCTCCTTGCAGTGGGGTGGGGCGGGCGGCATCCATGCCGGGCGCATGGTACCGCGACTCGGCCTCCCTGGGGAAGTCGGCTTTACGAAAGGCGACACACGCTCACAGGCCGCTCACAAGACAAATTCCGCCTGCACGTTTCAGCCGTGTCACACCGGTTTCAAGCCGGAGGGACGCTCATCGCGGACCTTCAATGAGATTCTGGGTGAGGGAGTGCGCGGTCCACGCGAGCACGGCCACGAACACGCGCGGCGGACGCATGGTCCGACAGCACGAAATGGTCGTCGAGGCCAACGATCTCGAGCACGAGCCCCTGTTCGCGGTACTCGCGTTGCATGGCAAGCAACTGGTTCATGACCGTCGAGTCGACAATCTGCGCCCGTGAAAAGTCGATGGTCACCTGTCGCTCCTGCTGCAATCCATGGATCTCGATCTGGCGACGCAGCATGATCCAATTCGAAAATACGGCCGAATGTCGTGGCGTGATGATCACCTCCGTAGCGCTCACTTCGGTCACATCGTTGTGCGGCACGACGAGCGACATCAGCGGCACGCCATTGATGAAAAGGATCACCAGTTTGATCGCCACGCCGATGAGGATGCCCACGAGTAAGTCGGTGGCCAGCACTGCGATGATCGTGCCAACAAACACCACCAGTTGTTCGCGGCCAATGCTGTAGATGTGAACGAACGCTCGAGGATGGGCGAGACGGAAGCCGGTGTACACGAGCATGGCGGCGAGTGCGGCAAGCGGGATCATTTCGATCACGTTGGGAAGCAGTGCCACAAACGCAATCAGAAACAGCCCGTGAAAAGCGTTGGCCAGCCGCGTTCGGCCACCATTGTCCACGTTCGCTCGGCTGCGCACGATCTCCGAGATCATGGGGATGCCGCCGATCGTCGCCGCGGCGAGGTTGGCCACGCCGACAGCAAGCACGTCACGATTCAAATTGGTCTTGCGTTTCAGGGGATCGATGAGGTCGACCGCTTTCGCCGAGAGCATCGACTCGAGCGTTCCGATAATCGCGAACATGGCAATCCAGTACCAGGCTTTTGCCTCGCGAAGAGCCTCGAACTTCGGAAACACAATCGCCGAAGCAAGGTCGCTGGGGAGATCAACCAAGAACGATTTGTCGACCGTAAACTGATGCCCGAAGACGTTGTAGTTGTGGTTGTGAGCCAGGTCGAAATACGAGCCCATCGCGATCGCCAAGGCGAGCACCACGAGTGGCGCAGGGATCCGCCTCAGGAACTGCCAGGGGGAAAGGGGGAGCAGGAACAGGAGGAGGAGGCTCACGCCGCCAATCGTCGCGATCTCGGGATTGAGATGCATGATCTGCTGTGGAATGCTCGCCAGCAGTTCGAGTGGCTCGCCCTTCGCGACTTCACCGAGAGCCACTGGGAGTTGCTTCGAAATGATGATGATGCCGATGGCGGCCAGAAGGCCGTGAACCGCGGCGGACGGGAAGAGCTCACCGAGCACCCCGGCTCGGCAGAGCCCCAAAATAATCTGAATCACTGCCGCGACGGCACCCACCGCCAGAGTGCACTGGTAGGCATGCATGTCTTTGACGGGGTCGTTCCCGAGCGTGCCACCGAAGTCGGCCACACACCCCGCGACAATCACGATCAGCCCCGCCGCTGGACCTTTGATGGTCAGTTCGGAATTGCTGATCCACGGGCATACGAGACCACCAATGACGGCGGTAATGATGCCGGCAATCGGCGGGAATCCACTCGCCTTGGAGATCGCGAGGCATAGCGGCAAAGCGATGAGGAAGACGAGAAACCCCGAGAAGGCATCGCTCTTGAGAAATGCAAACAACCCAGGCGTTGGCGTGGTGGGCTTTTGGGATGTGGTGGCGGCCATTGAGGCTCTCCAATACGGAAGGTCGATCGGTGGTGAAGGGTCGCATGCCGCTCGAGCATGTGTGCACACACCAGAGCGCGAAAAGGCCGTACTCGTGCCGGCGGTGGGGGCACCGATACCGGCGGCGAAGCATGGTTCCTGGCCGCAGCAGGATCGTGCGGCCAACGCCACATGAACCGGCTCAGGCCGGCGGGCCACGAACCTGCTGCAGCGCTCGAAAGAGCGGGCTATCGACGGAGCGCGACAGCTCGATGATGGTGGACAGGGACGGGGTGTTGGATAACGCCGTCATGAAATCGAGGCACGCGAGGTCGAAAACCTCGACGTCGTCATCGAACTCGACTTTCTCGGTCGGCGACTCGGTTTCAGCCTCGTAGGCTTGGGTGGCCGTGTCGTATGTCTCGGGTGCGAGGAGCCCAACGCCGACCCGCCCTGCGAAGAACAAAGCCACAAGGAGGCAGAGTGCTTCGGCGATCAGACCGCGGGCAGCGGATGACGGGCACTTCGACAACCCCGAGCGACCCATGTCACGGCGTGACTGCATGGCCAGCATAAGACCTGAGTGGGATCGCGGGCACCACGACGAGTCAATTCGCCGGGGGTAATCCATATGGCCAAGAGTCTAACGTGCCAGCAGGAACGGCGGCAACCGTCACTTTTATGACAATACCGTGACATTCGCCGCCGTCACGCTTCGCCAATCCGAGCCGACCTGAATCCGGCGTGGCTGAAGAGCCCGTCATCCCTGGTCCCGTTACACTCGTTCGAGCTTGGTGATTCGACCGGTGCCGACCCACTCGGCCACGATGATGTCACCATTCGGGGCGAAGCAGGCGTCGTGGGGATGCACGAACTGCCCGTCGATCCACTGGTCGGGCTTCGTGCGAAGCCCCTTGATCTCGTCGAGCCGCTCCACGGCGCGACCAAGACGGGCCACCACTGTGTTGTCGTCGTCGAGGAGCGTGACGCAGGCCTTCAGCTCCGGCACGAGCATGAGGTTCTTCCAGGTGTCGATATTGGCCGGCAGGCCGAAGCCGCGGATCGTCTCCTGGTATTTTCCGTCGAGCGAGAGGACTTGGAGCGTGTCGTGGGCCCGATCGGTGACGACGATCGTGGGCTCGCGACCGGGACGACGGTCGACCCACAGGCCGTGGGCCGTGTTGAAGGTTCCCTCGCCGTCGCCTGCACCGCCGAAGCACGACTGCCACGTCGCGGCGGCGTCATAGCGGTGGATTTTGTAGGAGCCGTATCCATCGGCCAGGAGAAACTCAGGAGCCTTCGAGGTGTCGTCGTCGAGGAATGCGATGTTGGTCGGCAGAAAGCCCTTGCGGTTCCACGATCGCGCCGTGGAGATGTCTTCGCCGGGGGCGTACGCACCCGACTCCATCGGAGCCTTGCGGTACCAGACGGTTTCACCGTCGAGCGTGAGCTTCGCAAAGCACTTCGCTTGCTGGTAGGCACAGACGTAGAGAAACTCATCGGCGCCCTCGCGGCGGACCTCGATGCCGTGGCCACCTCCCTGGAATTGACTCCCGAAGGCCCGGATGAATTTTCCTGCCGGATCGAAAACAAAAATGGATGGATGGTCTTTCTGTTGCTGTTTTCCCTCGTGGATCACATAGAGATTGCCCGCTGCATCAAGGGCCACGCCGTGGGTTGTCTGCCACGTGAACCGATCGGGAAGCTGTGGGAAGTGGTGCTGCGCGCGAAAGGTGTGTTCACCCTCGCCGACGATCGTTTCGGCCGCGAGCCGACGGCTGTGGGACAGCGCCGGACGCGCCATCGCGGCGGCCGTGAGGGCCGCGACCCCGGTGGCGAACGACCGGCGAGAGAAGCCACGGTGATCAGTCGAGGGGCTGGGGTGTCGCATGATGGAAGTGTCTCGCGGGCGCGTGCTGAAACGATTGTGTGGCTGACAGAAACATCCGATCGCAGCATTGTGGCTGATCGAGCGGCATGCGTGCCAGTGGGTGTGTCTGTGGCCCTATGCGACAGCCGGGCGAAGGCACTACCTTGAGACGACGATGTGATGGGATTGACCGCGTTTCCCGAGAGCCGTTTCTATGAACCATGGCCAGCCGTTGCGATCTCTTGCCCCGTGCCCGTTCGCTGTCGTGGTCGCGCTATCCGTCGGGATTCTCGGGGCTGTCGCGCATGGGGCGAGGGCCGAGGCAACGACCGCGGCCGACGTGATCGTCTACGGCTCGACCCCTGGCGGGTTCTGCGCGGCCATCGCCGCGGCCCGTGAGGGAGCGAGTGTGATCCTTATCGAACCGACCAACCATGTCGGCGGTATGAACACTGGGGGCTTGAGTCACTGCGATTCCAATCAGATGACCCGTGAAACGCTCATGGGCCTCTTCGACGAATGGCATACACGGGTCGTGAAGGACTACACCGATCGAGGGCTTCCCGCTCCCTATGCACCGGCAGTCAAGGACCAGGCGAAGTGGACGTTCGAGCCCCATGTTGCCATGCGGGTGACGATGCAGATGCTCGACCAGGCAGGGGTAAAGGTTCTGACCGAGCGCTCTCTCGAGTCGATCACCAAGGACGGCGCTCGGATCACATCGCTCGTGACGGACAACGGCAGTTTCACCGGCACGGTTTTTGTCGACGGCACCTATGAGGGCGACCTCATGGCCGCGGCTGGGGTGGCATGGACGATCGGCCGGGAGGGCCGGGCCGACTACGGCGAACCGCTCGCCGGCAAGCACTACCCCAAGCCGAAGATGGAGATGAGCGGTGTCGATGCCGCCGGCAGTCTCTTGCCGTTGGTCACGACCGACGATGGCGGCCCGGAAGACGCCGGCGACGCGAACATCATGACCTACAGCTTTCGGCTCTGTCTGACGAAAGACCCAACGAACCGCGTGCCCATGCCAGCGCCCGACCACTACGACCCGGCGCGTTTTGAAATCATTCGCCGATTTATCAAGGCCGGGGGCTCACCCGGGCAGGTCGGCTTCGATCAATACCCGCTGCCGGGAGGCAAGCTCGACGGCAACAACTCGATCGGACGGCAGTTCTCGATCGGGCTCGTGGGTGGCGGTCTCGAATGGCACACCGCCGACAAGGCCGGCCGACAGAAGATATGGAAGGCTCACCAGCAGTACACGCTGGAGCTCTGCCACTTCCTGGCCCACGACCCGTCGATTCCGCCCAAGCAGCGGGCGGAATATGCCGCTCTCGGCCTGTGCAAAGACGAGTTCGTCGATCACGGGCATTTTCCACCCGCGCTCTATGTCCGCGAATCACGGCGGATGAAGGGGCTCTCTGTCATCAGCCAGAAAGACATTCTCGACGATCCCGTGAAGGACGATGCGATCGCCATTTCGTCGTTTCCCATCGACTCGCATGACTGCCAGCGGATCGCCCTCGAGGGAGGTGGCGTCATCAATGAGGGGACAATTTTCCCGGTGCGGAAAGGGAATCGCGGATACGCGTATCACGTGCCCTACCGCGCGATCCTGCCGGAACCCACCCAGTGCACCAACCTCCTGGTGCCGGTCGCCCTGTCGTGTACCCACGTCGGAATCTCGTCGCTCCGCATCGAAGGGGCATGGATGGTGATCGGGCAATCCGCGGGCGTCGCGGCGGCGCTTGCCGCCAGGGAGGGCGTCACCGTGCAGGCGCTCCCATACGCTTCGCTTCGCGAGCGACTGCTGGCCCAGGGGCAGGTGCTCGACCTTCCATGAATTGAGGTCGTCATCGGGCCGCGTCAGTGGCTATAAGAAGGTCGCTCTCCAGGTCGCCGAGTGAGTCACGCGCGGCCGACGAAGGCATCTCCCTTTTCGATAGGCTCGACACCGGCGACCGACGCATGCCTGGCAGCCCGCTCGATGGTGCAGTTTCGTCACGGCTGCCGCCGGGAGTGGCTGGCCATGTGGAGACGCTGCTCGGACGGCAGCCTGTCGAGGTCCGTGTCGTCCGGCCGCGCCGCTCGAAGCTCGGCGACCATCGTCCGCCGCAGCGGGGCGTGCGGGTCCATCGGATCACGATCAACGACGATCTCAATCCCTATGCCTTCCTTACGACACTCCTCCACGAGGTCGCCCACGCGTCTACCTGGGAGCGGTACCGTGACCATCGGCGTCGCGGAGTGCGGCCCCACGGTTCCGAGTGGCAGGCAGAATTTGGAGCCGTGCTCCGTCCTCTCGTAGGGCGGGGCGTTCTGCCGAGCGTTGTGGAAGCGGCGCTCGCGAAGTCACTCGAGGCACCTGCCGCGACGACGTGCAGTGACCGCGGGCTGGTCTTGGCCCTCGCCCAGTTCGATACCGCGAGGCCTGGGCATGTCCGCGTCGAGGACCTTCCCGAGCGGTCTGTCTTTCGCGGGCCAAACGGCGTGGTCTTCCGTGCCGGTCGGCGGCTCCGCACCCGTCGACAGTGTTTTGAGCTTCGCACCGGACGGGAGTACCGGGTGCATGGCCTCGCGCTGGTCGAGGCAATGACCGCATTCGTTGACGCGCCACGGCGGCGGTCGCGGTGATGAGCCGGGTGGCTGGCAAAGGATGTCCTCGCGGACCATGATGGGTCGATCGTCCATGCCGCGCTTCGAGGTGGTTCCATGACCGCTCCCACATGCCCGCTCACCGGCCCCCAGGTGGTCGATCTCTATTTCATGGAGCATCGGGCCAAGCTCATCGACGTGGCTGCGTTCCTCGATCGCCTCGATCGTACTGTCGCGCCTGGCGGCCACGCCGACGTCCGCGTGCGGGCCCTGCTGCGAGCCATTCCACTGCTCGTCGATGGCCACGGTGATCGGGCACAGCGAATTCTCGAACTGCTGAGCGACCACACGACAGCCCCGATCCCCGCGGCACACACCCAGGCCGCTCTCGGCGCCGATCCCGCCACGAACTACTGAGCTCGCCTCCAGCCATGCCCTACATCGATCCCCACGTCCACATGGTGAGCCGGACCACCGACGACTACGCGCGGATGGCCGAGGCTGGCTGCATTGCCGTCACTGAGCCCGCCTTCTGGGCCGGCTTCGATCGCTCCTCACCCGCGGGGTTCTTCGACTACTTCCGCCAGCTCACCGAAACCGAACCCAAGCGGGCAGCCCGCTACGGGATCGCTCACTACTGCTGGCTCTGCATCAATCCCAAGGAGGCGGAGGATATCGGATTTGCTCGCGAGGTCATCAGCCTTGTGCCCGAGTTTCTGGACAGGCCCAACGTCCTCGGGATCGGCGAGATCGGCCTCAACAAGAACAGCCGCAACGAGCTGGTGATTCTGGAGGAGCAGATCGCGCTGGCGAAGCGGTTCGACCGGCTCATTCTCGTCCACACGCCCCACTTGGAAGACAAACTCAAGGGAACGCGGCTCATCATGGACGCCCTGAAGAACGCCGGTGTCGATCCGGGCCGCGTTCTTATCGACCACGTGGAAGAGCACACCGTGGCCGCGGTTCTCGATCGTGGCTACTGGGCCGGCATGACGCTCTACCCCGACAGCAAGTGCACGCCGCAGCGAGCGGTCGACATCATCGAGCAATTCGGCAACGAGCGCATCTGGATCAACTCGGCTGGCGATTGGGGCCAGAGTGATCCGCTCTCGGTGCCGAAATGCCATGTCGAGATGCGCCGCCGCGGGCACGGCGCCGATCTCGTGGCGAAGATCAGCCTCGAAAACCCGCTGGCGTTCCTCGGCCAATGCCCCGGCTTCCGGCCGCTCGGGTAACTTGGGCACAGGCGACTCACGTGCCAGCCTGCGGGCATGCCATCGAGTCCACCACGCTCAAGAACCACGGAAACTGAACATGCTGGCTCCTGCGATTCCGTCTGATGAAACCGAACGGCTTGCCGATCTCCATGCCCTCGAGCTGCTCGACACGCCTGCCGAGGAGCGATTCGACCGGATCGTGCGACTGGCAGCGGCCATGTTCGACGTGCCGATCGCCTACATCGCCCTGGTCGATTCCGACCGGCAGTGGTTCAAGTCGAAGTGTGGGCTCACGTCCGACGAGACCGGCCGCGAGGTCTCGTTCTGCGGTCACGCGATCCTCCAGAACGAGACGCTCATCGTTCCCGACGCGCTCGAGGACGACCGCTTCGCCGACAATCCACTCGTGGTGGGCGATCCCTTCATTCGCTTCTACGCCGGACACCCGCTGGCCGGCCGCGCGGGCAAGAACGTCGGCACGCTGTGCCTCGCCGATCATGAGCCTCGCACGCTTGGCTCTCGCGAGCTCACGGCGCTCCGCAACCTCGCCGGAGTGGCCGAACGCGAAATCGGCCTCGTCGATCTGGTCCGCACGCAGCGAGATCTCCTCGAGGCCCGGGAAGAACTTGCGATCACGCAGCGGCGGCTCGTTCGCGAGCTCGCCGATGCCGCAGCCTTCTTGCGTTCGGTTGTGCCGGAGCCGGTCGTGTCGCTGGCCATGTCCTCGTCTCACCGCCTGATCGCGTGCTGCGAGCTCGGCGGCGACATGCTCGGGGCGCTGCCGCTCGATGGCATCGGCCGCCGCACGGCCCTCTATTTGCTCGATGTGTCGGGGCACGGCGTGGGCGCGTCGCTCCTCTCGGTCACCGTGGGCAACATCCTGCGGAGCCAGAGCCTGCCGGGCATCGACTTCGCTCGGCCGGGCGACGTGCTCGCGGCGCTCAATGCGTCGTTTCCGATGGAACGCACCGATGGCAAGTTCTTCACGGCCTGGTACGGAGTCTACGACGCGAAGGACCGGAGCCTGTGTTATGCGTCGGCCGGTCACCATCCGGCGCTGCTTGTGCCACCCGCGGGACCATCGCAGCAGCTTGGTGGAACGGGGCCGCTCATCGGGTTCTTCCCAGAGGCCACGTTTGCCGAGGCGAGCGCTGAGGTTGCCCCCGGCAGCATGCTCTATCTCTTCAGCGATGGCGGCTTTGAGGTGGCCGACCTGGGCGGCGCGCTCCTTGGCTACGACGCCTTCGCAGACATCGTGACCAGCATCGCGCGAGATCCGGCGACAGCGCCGCCGCATTCAGCAGACGACCGCCTCGATGCCATCACGGCGAGGGTCTTGCACTTCGCAGGGGGCACGCTGGACGACGACTTCGGCCTCCTCGAAGCCGTGTTCACCTGAACGACTGCCAGGATTCTCTGCAGCATGGTGGCCGGCCGTAGCGGGAACTACTTGCGCTGCTGGTCGCCCTGGTTCGCGGCGTTGCGAAGCAGCGTTTCGCCCTCGCGGACGACGGCGCCGGCCACGTTCTGGACCTTTTGCTTGTCGATCGAAACCTGGATCTGGCCGTTGTTCTGCGTGATGTGGATCGCGCCGGCCACAACGAGGCCGCCAACCAAGAAGCCGAGCAGAATGAGGGTGCGCATGGTGGGAATGTCCTTTCGGTGGAATCGGCGATCGTCGTGGACCACGGGCCGCCGATGCCGCGGAAAGTCGCAGCCTCACCTCAGGAGCACAAGCCCGATTTGCGCCGTGAATTATCGCTGGACGGAACGAGCGGGAGTGGAGTCTGCGGCCCGCTGGTGCCGCCGGCGGACGGTGTTGCCGTAGACATGCATCGGGCGGTACGGCCGCTCGGTGATCGGCGTTGACTTGATGTCCTCACGGGCGTCGCCAAACGTGACGATCCGCGGGTCGAATCCGGTGGTACGAGCGTCCGCCGGGAGCGGTGCGACGGTTGCGGCTATGACGGCCATAACGGCCACGAGCATGATGGTACGCATGAGTGTGGGAGTCGTTGGAGTTGAGAGTTCTGGGCATGAGCCAGCCTCGTTCGACATCGGCCAAAAACCCCCGCACCTTGCAGCCCGCCGCACGACCGCCGCCGTTTCGGCAGAAGTGCTACGGCCAGAACGACCCGGCTGTCGGCAGGCGGCTCTCGGGGCACGGATCGGCCGCCCGCGCGTGAAGCACGGTGTATATTGTCTGTCATTCGCCACACCCCGCTGAGGGTCGGACCATGAAAGCCGCTCGGCGCGGACGGGCTGGAGCAGCGTTCACGCTCGCGGTGCTTGCGGTCGCGACGGTCGCCATTGCCGGGCCACCCGACGAGCCCTGGGCCCGCTGGCGCGGTGCCGACGGTGCCGGGCAGGGGGGCGACGCCCACTTTCCCGATGCCTGGACCGAGGCTGATTGGGCATGGGCGGTCGACCTGCCGGGCACTGGGAATGCGTCGCCGGTGGTATGGCAGGGCCACATCTACACGGCATCGTCCGACCCCGACGCTCACCTTCGGATTGTCACGTGCCACGCCCTTGCCGACGGGCGGCTGCTCTGGAAACGGGAATTCCCAGGGCCGATCGACCCCCATCACACGCAGAATAGTTCAGCCTCGGGCTCGGTGGCCGTAGACGAGCTGGGCATCTATTGGATGTGGGGCACGCTGGAGCGCACGCGGGTGGAGGCGCTCGACCACGATGGGCGACCTCGCTGGCATGTCGACCTTGGCACCTTCGAAGCCCAGCACGGTTTTGCAGCGACGCCTGCCGTCTGCCGTGATCTCCTCATCGTGCCCGATGATCAGGATGCATCGAGCTGCGTGCTCGGCCTCGATGCAGCGAGTGGCCGCGAGCGGTGGCGGCTCGACCGCGAGCCTGCGAAGGCGGGCTATTCCACGCCGCTCGTCGTTGATGATGGGAGCGCCTCGCCTCGTGTGATCCTCACGAGTATGGCCCACGGTGTCACGGCGGTGGACGGTGCCACGGGAAAAGTTCTCTGGGAACAGCGTTGCCTTCCGAAGCGAGCCGTCTCCTCGCCGATCATCGCTGGTGATCTCGTGATCGGCACCAGCGGCGACGGCGGTGGCGACAACACGCTCGTGGCGGTGCGGCCTCCCATTGGAAACATTGAGCCGGACGTGGCCTACACGCTCGACCGAAGCATCGCGCCGTATGTGCCGACGCCCCTCCATGTGGACGGCCTCGTCTACCTCTGGGGCGATCGCGGCGTCGTGACCTGCATCCGGCCCGCGACGGGCGAGACGGTTTGGCGAGGCCGCGCGGGGGGCACCTACTACGCGTCCCCTATCGCCGTCGGGGGCACCGTGCGCAACGTGTCGGTGGATGGCGAGGCGGTGGCGATCAGAGCGGGGGAAGTCTTCGAGATCCTCGGCCGCACCGATCTTGGCGAACCCTGCCGAGCCACGCCCGCGGTCGTCGGCACGCGGATGGTCTTTCGCACCGTGGGCCGCCTCATGGCGATCGATGCCATTCCGTGACGGGGCTGTCCTCCCCTTGCGGGCAGGGTTCCAACCAGCGACGTGCAGGACACTCGGGTCAGACCGTATGATGGTTGCCGGTGCGGGTGTGACCCGCCGACCTGATCGGCATGATCGTGAGGAGGATCGATGCACGCGCAGCGAGCCAGGGTGAGAAGTGATCGTCGTTCACGGGGGCCCATGCGTGGGCTCGTGACAGTTTTTTGCGGAGGGCTCCTCCTGTTCGCGGAGGCCCGCGAAGCGACAGCCGATCCTGGCGCGGAGCTGCGGCAGGCGGCCGCTGGCTACGTTGAGGCGTTTCGGAAGGCCGACGCCGTAGCGCTCGCCGACCAATGGACGGAGCGAGCGACGCTCGAAGAGGGAGACGATCTGATCGAGGGACGCGACGCTATCGTGGCCGCGCTCGTGGCGAGGCGCAACCAGCATCCTGAGGGAACGCTCGAGGTCGAGGTCGCCGACATCGATCTCCTCGCGGAGCCGCTCGCCCGTGTTTCGGGTGTCATTCGTTTCACACCGCGGCCTGGCGAAAAGCCTTTCAGGTCGCGGTTCACCAGCCTGCGAGTCCGCGAAGGCACCACATGGCGCATCGCAGAGTCGACCCTCGAGCCCGAGCAGGAGGCCGTGCTCGACGAGCTCGATTGGATTATGGGCACCTGGAAGGCGGCGGGCGCCGCGCGACCGGACGGCACGAAGACCGAGTTTGAAATCACATACGACAAGCCGCTGGGTGACGCTGTCATCGTGGGCCGCGCGCGGTATCAGCGGGCCGGAGGGCCGGAGGTGACCGCGCTCGAGGTCATTCACGCCGACCGTGACGGCGGGCTCGTTCGGAGTTGGGTTTTTGACTCGACCGGCGCGGTGGCCGAGGGGGTCATCGAGTCGGACGGTACGACGTTTCACAAATCGATGGTCGGTACACCTGCCGAAGGCGTCGATGGGAATGTCGCGAGGTGGGTGCAGGTGATGGCGCCAACAGGTGACGGCCGCTGCACCGTGCACGCGATCGAACGATCCATTGACGACGTGGCCATGCCCGACGGTGAGCCATTCCATCTCAGAAAAGTCAGCGGTCGTTGATTCCATCCCATTTCCTTGTCGCTTCTGGAACCCTTCCTATGAACCCGGCATCGCGTGCCTCTTGTCTGGTCGTGTCTGGTGCAAGCTTGCTGAGGGCTGACGTGTGGCGGCCGATCGTGGCCTGCGCCCTCGCCGTTGTCATCGTTCTTGGGAGCGGCCCAGCATGGTCGCACGGTGGTGGCCGCGGTGGCGGCGGTGGTGGCCGCGGCGGCGGGGGCGGCGGGGG
>ENA-ORBV01000990-ORBV01000990.1-microbial-mat-metagenome-genome-assembly--contig:-NODE-990-length-64362-cov-10.069145_pt1 | contig 64362 bp, 59 predicted proteins | sample MGYA00237777_ERZ505514 | MGnify/ENA primary metagenome ERZ505514 (study PRJEB26160, sample SAMN06269048) | microbial mat metagenome | isolation source: Oligotrophic lake microbial mat | place...
CCGATCTTATCGAATCCGCGATGTTGGTGGCAGCGTGTTATGTCGCGACTACGACCCGTGAACGTGAAAAGGGCTGTGGCCTATCGGTAGGGCGCCGGACTACCTCACTCGCCGCGCAGAGCCAGAAGCATCGAAACCATTGTCGCGCGCAGGCTTGTGAGCCAGGCAGTGCTCAGAGCCGCCGTCAGCAGGGATGCGGCGGCGACGGTCAAGGCCAGCGGATCGCGTGGCGCGACGCCAAACAGCAGCGCTCCCAGAAGAGGCGTCACAAGAACGGCCGCTACCAGTCCGATGCCGGAGCCGATCACGACTGATCGCACAGCACCGGATGCGACCAGGTGAATCACTGCTCGACGGTTGGCGCCAAGCGCCAGCCGAATCGCAATCTCCTGAGTGCGATGCCGCACGAATTGCGCGACGTTTCCCTGGATGCCAACCAGGCCGAGTGCAAACGCCACCAGGGCAGCGGCCAGTAGCAGGCCGCCGATCAATGTTTCCTGCGCGCGTGCAGCGCTGACGATCGCGTCCATGTCCTGAATGCGCCCGATGCTCAGGCTCGGGTTCGCGGTTCGGACGGCCGCTCTGACCGCGTCGGTCAGCGCCAACGGATCTGCAGCCGACCTCACGACGAGGGTGAGCGCTGTGGGCACGACAGAACGTTCGACATTTGGTTCCAGGATCGGGACGTACACCATTTCCGTGGGTTCGTCTCGCAGTGACGTCTCGCGTACCTCGCCAACCACTCCGGCGACAACGAACGGCGGCACAGTCGCCGGCCCAGGTCCCATCTGAAGCGGCGATCCGTCCTCGTTGAGGCGATGGAGGGATTGGCCAATCGCCGATGTCCGTCCAAACAGACGCCGCGCGAGGGGGGCACTGATCAGGACCGGCATCGCTGTTGTCGCTTCCGCAGCTGTTTCGAGGCCGGTGCCCTCGGCAATTGGCGTGCGCATGGCCTTGAAGTAGCCGGGGACGAAGAACTTGAACGCGACGGGAGTAGGCGTCCCGGGGGCATTCGCACCGGTCGGGGTCGAGCCGTCCAATTGAAGCGGGAAGGTGAGGCGGCCTGGTGCGAGCGGTGCGAAGGTTGCGGCACCAGCGTCCAGCACTCCGGGGACGCGTCGTATCTCGTCAACCACATCTCGATAAATTTGTGCGTGGCGATCGGCGAGCCTCGAAGGCAAGCCGATTTCCATCGTCAAGAGACCTTCGGCCGAAAATCCCAGCGGACGGGCACTGAGGTTCAGGTAAGTTCGAACCATCAGTGCTGATAGCACCATCAGCATCAGCGCCAGGCTTACTTGTGCCGCCAGCAGGCGCTGGGAGGTCCGCGCACTTGTGGCGGTCAATTGCCTTCCACTCCGGACGGCGAGGCCCGTCGTGTCGCGGCTCAGTCCGCGCACCGCCAACAGGCTGTACAGAGCGGCGATGAGGACGGCGATGGCGAACGTCAGGCCGACGGACCAGCCGTCGAGCTGGATCTCTCCCACGCGAGGGAGCGCGACCGGAGCCAGCGCCACCGCCGTAGCCAGGGCCAGGCGGGCAAATCCCAATCCCGCCGCTGAAGCGACAAAGGTGAGCACCAGCGCCTCGATAAAGGAGGACCTTGCAATCTGGCCGACGCGCGCGCCAAGGGCGAGGCGAACCGCCGTTTCACGCTGGCCGTGCTCGGTGCGCGCGGTGAATAGAGTGGCCACGTTGGCACACGCCATGGTCAGCAGCAACGCCATGCCGCCGAAGAGCGGCCACAAGGCTCCGGCAATATCGCCGATGATGACGGACTTCAGAGTGCGGACTTTCGGGCGCACGTCGACTTCGGTGATCCGTTCGGGCGTGGCGTCAGGAAATACACCTTCGACCTGCGGCAGCAACTGCGTGAGTTCTGCTTCTGCGGAGTTCGGGAGCACGCCATCGCGAAGGCGAGCCACGACTCGCAGGTCAAACGAGCGCGCGAAGTTTGCCCTCGCCCTGGGAGGCTCCGACAGCATCCATATCTGCGTGGCCCTGTCAGGAAACGCAAACCCCTTCGGCATCACGCCCACAACCAGGCGGGGGCTATCGTTGATCTTGACGGTTTGGCCGACGATGGCGGGGTCTGCGCCGAACCGGTCCATCCAGAAATGGTGCGCCAGTAGCGTTGGAATCGCCCATCGCGCGTCCAGAAATCCGGGCGCGCCATCTTCGTCAACGAACAGGCGGCCGTACGCCGGTGCGATGCCGAGCGTGCGGAACAGCGAGGCTGTGACTCGAGTCAGCTGGACCCGTTCGATGTCACCGTTGGGCAATGTCAGGTTTGTCGACGTGGTTCGGCTGTAGCCTCCCATCGATTCGAACGATCGAGCGCGCTCGCCATAGTGAAAATACAAACCGGTTGATGAACCGGCATCGCTGAGTTTCAGTCCCGTGGCCGTGTGCTCGATAGCCACAAGTCGATCGGAGTTCGGATAGGGAAGCGGTTGGAGCACGACGCGATTCAGCAACGCGAACACGGAAGTCGCTGCACCAGTACCGATCGCGAGGATCGCAATCACGACGAGGGAGAAGCCCGGTGTGCGAACGAGCGCGCGGATCCCATGACGCAGATCCTGCCGGAGCGTGTCCATCCAACGGACTACCAGGCCGTCGCGATACGTTTCTTCGGTTTGTGCCACGCCTCCGAAACTCACGAGCGCGGCGCGACGAGCGTCGGCGGAGGAGAGTCCCTGACGAACGAAGTCTTCGGTGGCCTCAGCGATGTGGCTGTCGATTTCGCGACGCAGTTCGAGTGCCCGGTCACGGCCGGTCAACATCGCGAACACGCGCGCGAGCGCAGCACGCACAGCGTGCATCACTGACCTTCCTGAATGTTGAAGAAACGGCCGATCACATCGCTCGCGTTTTGCCACGACGCCTCAGCGGTCTTGAGTTGTTGGCGGCCGGCTCTGGTGAGCGCGTAGACCTTGACCTCACGGCCGCTCTCGGATGCACCCCATGTCGCGCTGATCCAACCCGCCTGTTCGAGTTTCAACAAGGCTGGATACAGCGTCCCCTGGTTCATGGTCAGCTGATTGCCACTAATCTGCTCGATGCGCCTCGCGATGCGATATCCGTGCAGCGGCCCCAGGGCCTCAAGCGTCTTCAATATCATCAACCCGAGCGTGCCGTAGAGCACGTCGCGCATGTCCAGTCTGTTGCCCATGGGTTGACAGCCTACACATTCAGGTGTTGGGAGTCAACATATATAGGGGCGCAGGGGGAACTGACGCGTGAGGCGGCGGCTGCTTCCATTCTTCGTCCACGCGCACCCGTTTGACGTCGGTCGCCAGGCTCCCCCAACTGGAGGGCGACGGCTGCGCGCGAGTCAGGCATCGCCGCGCGGGTGATCTGTCACACGTTCCGGCATTTCATTCGCGGCACATCTCCTTGAGTCCAGTTCTGACATCCGGCCGGTGCAGGAGTTGCTCGGGCATGCGGATGTGTCGACGACGATCTATACGCATGTGCTCAATCGAGGCGGGCTTGGTGTGAAGAGTCCGATGGATCGGTTGTGATTCGATGGAGTCGACACCGCGAAGCCCGGTCGGCTATTCGCTGGCATCGGCCCTCGGCGCAACCGCGGGAGTCGCACACGGTCAGTTGGTTACGGGGATTCGAGGAGGAATCGCGCCGGTGGTTGCGCGCTGCCGGTCGTCGCGTAACCATGTCCCTCGCGCGTAACCGGCGGCGCTGGTCGTCACACAGAGGGACGGACACACGCCCGGTAGAGCAACCGGGGTTGGCCAAAGGGCTGGGGCATGGCGGAATACGGCGAGTGGAATCGGAAAGGGGCAACCCTCAGCGACGTGACGGCCAAGAAAGAATATGGCGTTAGCCGGGAATTCATTGTCAAGGGCATTCGAGCCGGCAAGCTTGAATACCGGGAAGGCGCCGTCTGGGGCAATCCATATCTAAGGGTCCTGAGGAGTCAGCTTGAGCCAAGGCGAACAGCGCGGTCTAACACGCCGTGCAGCCGACCGCGGCGCATGCGATGATGAGCGCCGCGGCGGCTGACGGCTACCGTTAGGCATCCGCGATTCAACACCTAGCAGGACGACGGTAGAATCGGACGTGCTCCTCCCAAATGCGGACCGTGCGGAGATCGATCCCGTGAAGCTGCACGGGTATCTTCTCAATCCGATGCATCCGGTCGGTCGATTCAAGGCCCGGTTCTTCGCCGCCTTGGGCTACGTCGCGGACGATTGGCAGACTTTGGAGGCCGACCTTCGTATCCAGCACCTGAGCCAGTCGGCCGAATCCGAGGCCGCCGAGCCGCACGGTCAACCATGGACAATTCGGGCTATTCTCATAGGACCAAACGGGCAGTCAGCGGGCGTGGTCAGTGTCTGGATCTTTCGACTCAACAGTGACGTGCCACGCTTTGTGACCGCATATCCGGGAGACGCCAAATGACGCTGCATCCACTCGACGTTGTCGTACTCAGGCACGATCTGCCGGCCCACGGACTGAGGTGCGGTGATCTTGGAGCCGTGGTCGAGGTGTATGGTTCGGATGCCGTCGGCGTTGAGTTCGTCGCGGCATCGGGTCGGACGCAAGCCCTCGTGACGCTCCACCCAGAAGACCTACGTGAAGTGGCCGACAACGACCTTGTATCGGTCCGTCCGTTGGCCGCGTCAGCAACAGGGCGCGATGCCTAACCTACGAATGGAGCCGACGCGGTAGCGCGCGCGGCTCATTCGTATCCCGTTCCGCTACCCTCACACGAACAGGCCATGGGGCCACGCGCTGAAGGTCATCCTGACGAACCGCTCGTGACTGTGAAAATCCTCTTCGCCATTCTGCTCGTCCTTCACGGACTCATTCATCTGATGGGGACTGCGAAGGCGTTCGGTATCGCCGAGATTCCGCAGCTGACGCAGCCGATCGTCGGACCGCTGGGCATGTTGTGGCTTCTGGCTGCGTCACTCCTCCTCGTCACTGCGATCACGCTCTTCACCTGGCCCCAATGGTGGTGGCTCGTGGGCGCCGTGGCCCTCGTCGCCTCGCAGATCGCCATCGTGTCGTCGTGGAGCGATGCGCGGTATGGAACGATCGCGAACGTCATCGTGCTCGTGGGTGTGACCTTCGGCTTCCTGTCACAAGGCCCTTCGAGTGTTCGCGCGGCGTACGATCGGGACATTGCGCAAGGCATGGGTCGAGCCGTCGCCATGCCACTACTTACCGAGGCCGATCTGGCGCAGTTCCCAGCGCTGGTGCAACGGTACATCCGCCTCAGCGGCGCCGTCGGGCAGCCGCGGATTCAGAACTTCCGCGCGCGCTTTCACGGGCAGATCCGCAGCGGGCCGGACGCCCGATGGATGTCCTTTACCGGCGAGCAGCACAACTTCTATGACCAGCCATCGCGTCTGTTCCTCATGGATGGCTCGATGTTCGGCGTCCCATTCCAGGCGTTCCATCGATTCGTCGGGCCGTCGGCCACGATGCGGGTCAGGGTCGCCGCGCTCGTGACGATGGTCGACGCACAAGGGCCGGAGATGGACGCAGCAGAAACGGTGACGCTGTTCAACGATTTGTGCATCTTCGCGCCCGGCGCGCTGGTCGATCGCGGCGTTGACTGGCAGGAGATCGACCCGCACACTGTCAGCGCAACGTTCGTGAACGGCAGCCACACCGTCCGCGCGGCGCTCTCATTCAACGATCGCGACGAACTCACGAACTTCGTTGCAGACGGGCGCGGGGCGGCTTCGGCAGATGGGAAGTCGTTCACCGCGATGCGCTGGTCCACTCCGCTGCGAGACTATCGCACGTTCGGCTCGCACCGTGTGATGTCGCGGGGTGAAGGCGTCTGGCACGCGCCGACCGGCAACTATGCCTACCTGCGCTTCGAACTCGACGCGATCGAGTACAACGTATCAGCGTCGCGCCCTTGACCACAGACCCCGATTGGGCCGCGCGGTCGTCCTTACGTCTGTGAGCGTCGCGTGCGATGGGTCGGCGTGGCCGTCCACGGGTCATCGGGCCACGGATGCTTCGGATACCTGCCGCGCAGTTCTTTGCGGACCTCCGGATATCCCCGCGCCCAGAAGCTCTTGAGGTCACGCGTGATCTGCACCGGCCGCTGGTTGGGCGCGAGCAGCACGAACGTGATGGGCACTGCCTGCGGACCCAGCCGAGGAGTCTCAGCCAACCCGAAAACCTCCTGCAACTTCACCGACACTTCGACGCCGCCGTCCTCGCGATACACGATCGCGTGCTCGCGACCGCTGGGCACTCGCAACACGTCGGGTGCACGTCTGGCGATCTCGGCCCGCGCGCGGCCTGGAAGGTGCACCTCAAGGCGCACATCGTCCAGCCGCGTCACACCGGCACAGGCTGACGCGACCAGTTCCTCCGGATCAATCCCGATGCCCGCGAAGTGCAGGCGGCGCAACAGACGCTGATCGGCCTCGCTCGGCCCCCGCCGTTGGTAGGCATCGAACAACAGTCGCGACGCGACCTCCGGGTCTGCGGCTGCTGGTCGTTCGCGCAGAAGGAGCGCATCGTAGCGATCGAGCGTTACCGCACGCACGGTGCCGGTGGCCTCGACGAACTCGTGCGCATCCTCGGTGTGGGTGGGCACAAGCCACTCGGGCTCCACGGCACTGGCCAGACGGATGAGCGGCTCACCGCCCGGCCGCGTGGCGCCAGAGACGTCAACCGCCACCATGAATTCGGCGTGGCGCACGCCACTCTCGCGCGCCAGAACGGCGCCGGTGCCTGAGGCGAGGAGGCACGCGTCCTGTCCGGAGGCGCGACGCCGTGCAATACGATCCGGATACGCCGCGAGAACGGCGCGTCTCAGATCCTCGTCGCTGAGATCTCCAGCCTGCGGGTCAGTCAACTGCTGTGCAACCTGCCGGAGGTGTGGCGGCAGTTCGTTCACGTCGCCGAAGACCTCGAGATCCGAATCGCGGGTCTCTCCACCCACGGACGCGCGCAAGCGGGTGCCGTCGGATAGACACGCACACACCCGCGCCGCCCGCGCCGTGCGTCGCGACGCCAGCAGCAGTCGAGCCAGCCTCGGATGCAGTGGCAGCCGGCGCATGGCTCGTCCGTCAGGCGTCAGCCGTCCGTCTTCAGTCACCGCGCCGAGCCGGCGCAGCAGCGCGAGCGCGGCATCAATCGCCCAGCCAGGCGGTGCTTCAAACCACTCAAACGTGCCTGGGGCGCCGCCCCAGGCCACGACATCCAGCACCGGCCCCGCAAGGTCCACACGGAGGATCTCCGGTTCGCGGTGGGGGCGCAGCCGGTCGCGCGCGTCCCACAGGCGATGCACCACGCCGGCATTGGTGCGACCGGCGCGACCGGCCCGCTGATCAGCCGAATCCTGCGTGATGCGTTCCAGCAGGAGCGAATCGACCGCCCGACTGGCATCGTACCGCGCAACCTTCTGCACGCCGGTATCCACGACGGCCGTCACGTCTGGCACGGTGACGGTGGTTTCCGCCAGATTGGTCGCAAGCACGATGCGTGGGCCGCCGATCGGTGCCAGCGCCCGATCCTGTTCATCCGCATCCAGCCCGCCGTGCAACGGGAATACCGGCCACGCGCCACTGGCCAGGGCGCGCGCGGCGTCCTGAATCTCGCGAGCGCCCGGCAGGAAACACAACACGGCGCCGCGAGTGGACGCAGCCAACTCCCGCGCCGCATCTGCAACCCCGACGCCGGGGTGATACGAGATTTCCAGAGAAAACTGGCGGCCCGGCACCTCAATCACTGGACATCCGTTCAGGAATGCCGAGACACGTGACGGATCGATTGTCGCCGACATGACGACGATGCGGAGGTCGGGGCGCGCAAGCCAGGCCTGCTTGACCAGCGCCAGCCCGAGATCCGCGTGGATGCTGCGCTCGTGAAACTCATCGAGCACGACGGTGCGCACGCCTGAGAGCAGCGGGTCCTGCTGCAGCATCGCGGTCAGCACGCCCTCGGTGGCGACGGTCAATTGCGTCTGGTCCGAGACCCGCCGGTCGAACCGCACGTGCCAGCCGACCTCGCGGCCGACCGTCCAGCCGCGCTCCTCGGCAATGCGGCGGGCGATGGATCGCGCAGCCATCCTCCGTGGCTGCAGCACCAGCACGGGCCCGTCGCCAACCAGTGACGGGGGGACCCGTGTTGTCTTGCCCGCGCCGGGTGAGGCCACCACCACGGCCGCCCGGTGCGAGGCCAAGGCCTCGTGTACGCGGTGCAGGTGCTCGTCAATTGGCAGGGTGGGTGTCGTCACGTCAGAGACTCATCATTGCGCACCTGCCGAATGGTAAGCTCTGCCTGATTCCTCAGGAGGGTATATGCGTTCACGACTGCCGATCACTGCCATTGCCGCGCTGTTCGCCCTGTTGTTTGTCGGGGGCTCTCCCTTCGCTCAGGGCGCGAAGGCCACAGGCGCCGCGACGCCGCAGGAGGCCGTCGCCGTCATCAAGAAGGCCGCTGCGGCCGATAATTTCCTGCTGGCGTTGCCAGTCATTTCGCCTGCCGGGCTGAAGACGATCGCCAATGAGGGCGTCAGCGGACTCGTGATGCTCCTGGCGTTTTCGGATCCCGACGACACCATGCCGGGAGCACCGAAGCCGCCCAAGGCGGAACTCGACGCGCAGCGCAAGAAGTACAACGAAGTGCTCAACCTGGCGAAGGCCACCCTGAAGCCGTACGGGCTCGACGCCGTGATCGGCAAGCCCCCGATGGCACCCGAAACCCAGAAGACCATCAACGCCTCTCTCGACAAAGCCGACAACTTCACGCTGATCACGTCGTTGTTTGGCGCGATGGTGAAGATGGGGCCGATGCTCGGGATGGCAGAGGCTCCGAATCCGCAACCGCTGGGGAATATCGGCACCGTGACCGGCTACAAGATCGACGGTGACAAGGCGACGGCCCAGAACGGCGCAGAGACGATGGACTTCGTTCGCATCGGCGGCCGCTGGTACATCGAACCGCCGGCGGGGCCAGGTGCGCCGCCAACCGAAGCGGCCGCGAGCCGGCAGGCGCCCGCACCGCGGGCCACCGCGGCGGGCAAAGAGCCCGAAGTAGTGGTGGGCGGCATCCAGATGGTGAACGTGGCCGTGCCGGACAATGACTTCTCGGCCAAGCCGTTTCATGAAGACAACGGCACCAAGATCGTGCTGTGGGTGAAGATGCCCGCCGGGCAGGGGTTGATTGAGATCGATGAAGACGCGTCGCTGCTGGCGAGCGTGGGCGACGACAAGGGCTCGAACATCGGAGGCAAGTTCGGCAGCTTTCCACAGGAGTTCAAGGACGGCAGCGGCGGCATTATCGAGATCGAGAGCACGGGTTTTGCCGCACCAGGCGCGACGGCGATCCTGGCCGAAGGATCGGTGGCCATGAAAGTGGCCACCGGGACGCGCAAGACGCGCGTCGCCAACGTGCGGCTGCAGAACGATGCGACGTTCAGGTTCGGCCAGACCACGATCACGGTGGCCGAAGTGGAGACCCAGGGCGAGTCGCAGACGTTCACGCTGAAATTGCCGCGACAGCTGATGACCTCGATCAAGAACGTGGTGATGCTCGACGCGAAAGGGCAGCCCATCGAGGGGAACCGCACGAGCAGCGGCTACATGAACGACGCTGCCGAGATGGGCCTCAGCGTGAAGACCGCCGCAAAAACCGTGACGCTCGAGTTCGAGGCGTGGCAGGGACTCAAGACGATCAAGGTGCCGTTCAAAGTCAGGGCTGGCCTGGGGCTTGATTAGCCTCACTGCGACCCAGGCTCGCACTCTCGAGGCCATCGTCAACCTCTTCGAGACCGGGCAGGTCCTGGGTGACTACGGCCAGGTGACCGTGCTTGCGGGGGATACGGGGCACCTGACGTTTGGTCGTTCCCAGACCACGCTCGGTTCCGGGAACCTGCACACGTTGCTGGAGCGCTACTGCAGCAACGCCGGCGCGCGGTTTGGCAGCCGGCTTGCTCCGTTCCTGCCGCCACTGGAGGCCCGCGACACGGTCCTCGATGGCCACTCGCGACTGCACAACCTGCTGAGAGCCACGGCCGACGACCCGGTGATGCGCGACGTGCAGGATCAGTTCTTCACCGATGTGTACTTCGGGCCGGCGATAAGAACGGCAGAGCGGCAGGGGATCGTGTTGCCTCTGGGGATGGCTGTTGTGTACGACTCGTTCGTCCACGGCTCATGCGCGCGCATTCGGGATCGTGTTCAGGGCACGCCTGCCACACGCGGCGAGAAGCGTGGGGCCTTGAACTGCCGCTCGTCCTTCGCGGCGCTGAAGTGTCGCTGACCACACTCTCGGGCACGCCGCCAGGCGCATTCGATGGACCCCATCCGGGCACGCGGCAGATCTCGCTGCCCGCCTTGCCGGCACCGCTCCAGCGTGGACTCGACGTGCGGCTCGTGCAGTTGGCGCTCTCCGAACGAGGCGCCGCGATTCGGGCTGACGGTGTATTTGGCAGGGCCTCTGCCGACCGCGTCGCGGATCACCAGCGGGCCATCGGCGTGCCCGCCACCGGCGTCGTCGATCCCGAATTGGCGCTGGCCCTCTCGCTGGAAATCTGAACGGGGTCGGGTTGGCTTCCAGTAGGATGCTTCATGTCAGTCGCCTCCCATCTTGCCGTCGGTCCCCACGACTACGATACGCGCATCCGCACGCTGATTCCGCTGTATGACGAGCTGATTCCCGAGGTGGCGCGCGCGCTCGCGCATGCGGCCCGGCCCGTTCGCCGCATCGTTGATTTGGGTGTGGGCACAGGCGCGCTCGCACTGGCCTGCGTGAAGGTGGTTCCCGGTGCGCGCGTCTGGGGCATCGATGCGGACGCAGCCATGATGCGGGTGGCGCGTGCGAGACTCGGCCGGCGGATAGCGCGCGTCACTCTGGTCGAAGGCAGCTTTCTCGACACGCCCCTGCCGCCCTGCGATGCCATCGTCGCCAGCTACGCGCTGCATCACATCCGGACTCTTCGGCAAAAGGGCGCCTTCTATCAGCGCTGCCATGCCGCGCTCAGGCCCGGGGGAGTGTTGATCAACGGTGATTGTGCTCCGGCGTCAACGCCACAAGGTTTCGCTCAGGATCTGGATGTGTGGTTCACACACCTCGCGCGGACGTATGGCGGCCGCCCTGGCGCGAAGCGTGTCTACGAATCGTGGGCCGACGAAGACGTCTACGTGCCGCTTTCCACCGAGCTGAAGTTGCTCAAGCGAGCGGGCTTCGAGACCGACGTGCCGTGGCGGAAGTCGCCCTTCGCCGTGATCGTGTCGATCAAGCCATCTCGGCGCCTCTGAAGTGACGCCCTACATTTGAGCGCTTGTGCAGATTGTCGCGCTGTCCGTTAGGCGTGGCGTTCGATGTAAAGTCTCCCAACAGAGGAGACTACATGCTCGACTTTTTACTGATCCTGCACTTCATTGGCCTGGCCCTTGGCGTCGGCACGGGCTTCGCGATGCTCACGCTCGGACTGTCAACGGCCGATATGGCGCCCGCAGACCGTGGGGCGTTTATGCGCCGAGCGTCCGTGATCACGCGCAACGGCGCCCTCGGCCTTACGCTCCTGATACTTTCCGGCGTCGGGCTCGTCCTCGTGTGGGGTGTCCGCGAGGTCATGGCGGTGGGGGGCCCGATGTTCCACATCAAGCTCACGCTTGTGGCCATCATGATTGGTGTCTTCGGCTATTTGCAGGTGTTGCTGCGCCAGTCCAGGTCACCTGATGGTGCGGCTGCCGAGGCCCGGATCCCCGTGATCAGCCGCGTGATGCTGGTGCTGGGCGTCTCGGTGGTGGTGTTTGCCGTACTCGCATTTCACTAATTTAGGAAATGAGGAAATTAGGAACTGGGGAGGTGTTCCACCCCCCCAGTTCCCCTGTCTCTACCTGCCGCGCGTGATCACAACCTGGAACCAGCCAGAGTTGTCGTTGAACGTCAGGTCGTTGATGCCGAGAAACAGTTGGCCGTTGGCCGGCATGCGCACAGCCTGTGGCGCGGAGCCGATCGAGAACGGCTGGCCATTGCCCACCTTACCGATCAAGCCTCCGACCGGAAGCGACCGCACAGGCAGGCTGCGGAAGACCGCGCTGACATTGCCCGCGGTGTTGCCATCGGCCGTTGCGGTCTCGTTGGGTCCGGTGCCGTACTTGATCTCGCGCGAGACCGAGAAGCGCAGGTACTCACCCGTGCTCACCGTGATCCCGGCGCTGGTCCACGGGTCAGAGGCCATAACGTTCACCGTGCCGTCGCCCTGTTGCGCGCCCTGTGCCGGCGTCGGGTTCATGGAGAGCCCGACGTTGGCCGCCACCAGGTAGATTCGCGCCACCTGATCGGCAGGAATTTCACGTTCCGCCGCACCCGAGTTGAACCTGAGGACCAGGGGCGAGGTGCCACCCACGTCCGTCCAATCGGCCAGCAGAGTGGAACCGTTCTTGAACACCACCAGGTTGATGCCAGGTGTCATTCCGTTGAACCACGCCTGCTGTGGCGTGACGTTGCCTCCGAAGTCCACCATCGCCACTTGATCCTTGGCAATCATGCGTTCGGCACCGCCCACGCGGACTTCGAAGCCACGGGCACCCATGTCCACCAGCGAGGCCTGCATCGTCTCACCCGACCGCAGCGTAATGGTGACCGGCGCCTGCGCTGAAAGGGCCACGCCTACAGCAACCGCCATCACGATTACCCCTGACAGAATTTTTCCCTGACGATTCATAGTTGTCTCCCTCAATACTTAAGTTCTACAGATATCCTACGCAATGCGAGGGGGAGGCCAATGTGCAGAATGTGACGTTTTACCGCTGGAACGACATGCCCAAGGAAAAAGTGACCGATTTTCTTGACCGGCGGTTGATTACCGGCGACAGGATGATGCTGGCGCACGTGTACCTGAAAAAGGGCTGCGTCGTGCCCCGCCACCAGCACGAAAACGAGCAACTGACGTATGTGCTCGAAGGCGCCCTGCATTTCTGGGTGGGTGAGGACGGGTCGCAGGAAATCACCATTCGGGCTGGTGAAGTGCTGCATATCCCATCCAACGTCTGGCACAAGGCCGAAGCCCTTGAAGACACGCTGGACGTGGACGTGTTCAGTCCGCCGCGCGCCGACTGGCTCGCCAAGACCGACGACTACCTGCGCAGATAGCCATGGATCTGGGTCTTCGCGACCGCGTGGCGATTGTGGCGGCCGGCAGCAAAGGCCTGGGTCGCGCCATCGCCACCGTGCTGGCGGCTGAAGGCGCGCGCGTGGTGGTCTGCGCACGCGGGGCCGAGGCGCTCGAGGCCACGTGCCGTGCGATCACCGCCACGGGCGGTCGCACCCACGGCGTGGTGGCCGATGTGACTGCGCCCGGCGACGTGACGCGGGTGGTGGCCGAGGCCGAACGTGCCTTCGGGCCGCCGGATATCCTGGTCTCCAATACCGGCGGGCCAAAATCGGGCCGTTTCGAGACGCTGACGCCGGAAGACTGGGACGCTGCCACGCGTCTGCTGCTGTTGAGCGCGGTCGGTTTCGCACGGGCCGTGCTGCCGGGCATGCGCGCACGCCACTGGGGGCGAATCATCAACGTCACGTCCATCGCCGCCAAACAGCCAGTGGACGGTCTCATGCTGTCCAACAGCCTGCGTGCCGGTGTGGTGGCGTTTGCCCGCACGCTCGCCAATGAAGTGGCCGCCGACGGCATCACGGTCAACAACCTGCTGCCCGGCTACACCCGCACGGACCGCGTGGTGGACCTGTCAGTCCAGATGGCCGCGGCAGGCGGCACCACACCCGAGGAGATCGTCAAACGCTGGGAGGCCGAGATTCCCATGAAGAGACTGGGCGAACCGGCGGAATTCGCCGCGCTGGCGGCATTTCTGGCCTCCGAACAGGCGGCCTATGTCACTGGCCAGTCGATTGCCGTGGACGGCGGTTGGATTCGCGGGCTGTTCTGATACTCTTGGCGGGGACGTAACGAGAACGTGTCGCCTATCGAACTCGCGCTCAGCATCACCCCGCGCGCCCGGCTGGACGTCGTGGACGTGCGGGCCCTGACCACGGAACTCCATGGTGAGGCGCTGTCCGGTTTCCGGCGTCATTTCTACGCGTCGGAGCATTCCACGGCCGGTTTCCTGCCGCAAAGCCTGGCCGCCAGACTGACCGATCAGTTCGGCACCATTGATCCCTATCTGGATGTCTTTCGCACCGTCTTTCCGGAAGGCGCGGGCTATCGGCACGACCAGCTCGAACTGCGCGACGAACTGGCGCCCGAGCAGAAGGCCGTGGAGCCGACCAACGCGGATTCGCATCTGGCGTTCATGGGCGGCGGCCTTCGCGCCTGCGTCACAGACGATGCCCTCAGGCAGGCGCCGGTGTATTTCGTGGACTTTGATGGCGTGTATCGCAACGTGCCGCGCAAACGCGTGGCGCGTGTGGTCGGGTTCAATCGCGAAGAGGAAGTGGCTCGAACGACCATTCGCGTGCCGGTCTCCGGGCATCCCATTGATGCGGTGAATCTGCGTGAATCGCGCCTGGGCCTGTTCGATCAGGTGGCCGAGCTCATCAAGCAGCACGGCGTCACCAAGGGCCGCGTGCGGTTGGAACTGGCCACCGGGGAGCAGTTCGCCAGCCTGACGGTCAACGAGTACGAAACCCTCTTGATGAAGCACGACCTGGCCGAGGTGTTGAAGAACCCACTCCGCTTCGCGGCAGAAAAGGTGCGGCACGCCTGGAACGATCCGCGCGCGGTTCCGGCCAAGGCTCGCGATTATGCGCAGTACGATTTGGTGCGCGCCATGAACAAGCTGCTCGACGCGCTGGGGCTCCACACCTCACGAATCGAGCGCCTGTTGGCGCGCAGCCTCGAGGCCCCGGCCTCACGCTTCCTGCGCATGCGTCGATCGGTGGACCTGATGGTGTCGGACGCGAAGATCGCGGGCCGCGGCGAACTCGTGCAGGGCCTCTATCAGTCCCCGATTCTTGTGCAGTGGCGTCCGGCTCGCAGCGAAGCCCGCCAGGTCGACGTGGCGCTCACGCGCTTCGACTAGAACGCCTCGTCCCACGGGACCGACAGCCGAATCGCACACCGGATGATTCCGGCCATGCTGTACGTCTGGACGAAGTTTCCCCATTGTTCGCCCGTTCGCGGATCGACGTGTTCGGCCAGCAGGCCAAGTGGCGTGCGCAGGGCGAGCACACGCTCGAAGAGCCACCGCGCCTCATCGCGCCTGCCGATCGTCGCCAGCGCATCGATGTACCAGAACGTGCAGGCCAGGAATGCGTTTTCCGGCGCGCCGAAATCGTCGGGCTCGACATAGCGGAAGATGAACGACTCCCGCATCAGATCGCGGCCGACGACATTGACGGTGCTGATGAATCTGGGGTCGTCGGCCCGCAGGAATCCGACGTCGTTCAGTCGAAGCATGCTGGCGTCAAGCGCCTGTCCGCCCATGGTGGACACGAAACTCCCGATCGACGGATTCCAGGCGTGCTCGCAGATGAACTGATGAATCCGAGCGGCTTCCTTCCGCCAGAACGCCGCGCGCTCGTGCAGGCCAAGTCGATTGGCGATTCGCGACAGGCGATCGCAGCCCGCCCAGCACATCAGGCTTGAGAACGTATGCACCTCGGACCGGCCGCGCAGCTCCCAGAGCCCGGCGTCGGGCTGATCGAACACCGCTGTCGCGCGCTCGCCCAGCTGCTCGAGGCGCCTGAACAACGTCTCATCGCCTCCACGCACCAGGCGACGATCGAAGAAGAGGTGGGTCGCGGTCAGGATGGCCGAGCCGTACACGTCATGCTGCGTCTGCTGGTAGGCCTGGTTCCCGACGCGGACCGGGCCCATGCCCCGATAGCCCGGCAGCGAATCAATCTCACGTTCGCCCAGCTCGGCGCGCCCGTTGATGCGATAGACCGGTTGCAGCGCCGCGCCCTCGCTGGCCGCCACGACATTGAGGATGTAGCCCAGATACCGCTCCATCGTGCGCGTGGCGCCAAGACGGTTCAATGCGTCCACCACAAAGTACCCGTCCCGCAGCCAGCAGTACCGATAGTCCCAGTTGCGTTGGCTTCCGGAGGCTTCGGGAATCGACGTCGTCATCGCCGCCACGATTGCGCCTGTGTCCTCACACGCGTTCAACTTGAGCGTAATCGCAGCCCGAATGACGGCGTCCTGCCACTCGAATGGGATGCTCAGGTATCGCACCCACTCGCGCCAGTACGCGACGGTCTCCTCGCAGAAGTGGCGACCGAGTTCGCCAACATTGGCCGGCACGGTTTCATCGGGCCCCAGCATCAGCGTGACGGCGTCACTGAGATAAAAGACGCTCTCGTCGAGAATGGCGCTGATGGAGGCGTCGGTCGTGAGTCTCAGCGTCAAGTCCCCGCACTCATAGCGGATGTGGTTGCTGCCGGACGTGGCCGAGGCGGCCCGCGATCCGTACTGTTCCGACGGCCGAAGCCTGATGCGGATTCGAGGGCTGCCTGACGTACGTCGAATCTGACGTACCAGCATCATGGGGCTGAACACGCGCCCATGTTGATGAAAACGCGGCATGACGTCGGTGATCTCCACTGACCCTCCGTCGCGGTCGAACAGGCGCGTCACCAGAACCGGCGTGTTGATCAGATACTCCTGTTCGGATCGGACAACGTCCGAGACCTCGATCGCAAAGTGACCTGCGGACCCGGTGACATCCGACGGGGTCTGCAGGAGGGTGCAGAACACCGGGTCGCCGTCGAAACCAGGCACGCAGGACCACACGATGTCGCCGCTGGCGTCGATCAAGGCACTCGTCGTGCCATTGCCAATAAGCGCAAGGTTGAGAGATGTCATCGCGTCATCTCCGGTGTCTGATGAGTGTGCGTTGCGGCACCGGAGTGCCCGACGTGAGCCAGGCGAGGACGGATGGCACATCGTGCAGGCGCCACCCCGCCTTGGTGCGCCCCGTGCCGACCTTGATCGCGTAGCCCCCGAGTTGGTTCACCATCGCGAATCCGTATTCGTCAGTGACATCGTCGCCGATGAACAGCGGCGCTTTGCCACGAAAGGGCGCCTCAAGCATGAACGACGCGATCGCGGCGCCTTTGTCCCTGCCTGCGGGCGCGAGTTCCACCACCCGCTTTCCTTTCTGCAGGCAGTATTGGTCACCCAGGGCCGCCCGCAGCGTCCGCATCACACGATGGGCATAACTCGCCAATTGGGGTACGCGGCGGTAGTGCAGGGCGATCGACAGCCCCTTATCTTCGACCAGCAGGCCTGGGTGCCGATTGACGATGCCCACAAGGACGTGTCGGGCGCCGTCGAGTGCCCTCACGGGCCCGACGTGTCGCGTCACCTGCCCACAGGCCGTGCGGCGTTCGAGGCCGTGTTGTCCCGCAGCCGGCAGCTGTCGAACGGGAAACAGCCGGTCGATACTCTCGAGGGACCGGCCGGTGATCAGCGCCAGGGCGCCGCCCGACGATTGATACAGCGCCTCCACCAGGCCTGGCAATGTGCGATCCAGCCTGACGCGCGCGGGTGCATCGGCGAAATCCACGAGCGTGCCGTCGATGTCCAGAAAATACGCGCATCCGGTCACCTGCGGCCGCATCAGGCGCCCTCGAATGGCGGTTGCGACCCGCGCGGGAACGCGTTCGTGGCCATGCGATCCAGGAGGCGACTGCGTCGACGCATGCCAGCCGCATCAATCAGCATGCGTCCAGCCCAACGAAACACGTTGAACTCTCCGATGAGGCCTCGCATGAGTCGCATGCGTGCGCGCTGTTCGCGCTCGGGCATATTGAGGGCGGCCTGCAACGCCGCCGCGCACTCGTCGGCGTCGTAGGGGTTGACGATGATCGCTTCGGCAAGCTCGCGCGCCGCGCCCGTGAACTGGCTCAGCACCAGTACGCCTCGCTCATCATCGCGGGCCGCCACGAACTCCTTGGCTACCAGATTCATTCCGTCATGGAGGCTGCTGACAAAACAGACGTCAGCGGCGCGGTAGTACTCGTACACGCCAGCGGCCTCGTGATGTTCGCTCAGCAGGATGATGGGTGGGTGCGGGGCCAGCGCAAACCGCCGGTTGATGCGATCGACCAGCGCGCGGACGCGCAGCTGATAGTTGTCGTACTCCTCGATACTGGCGCGGGTCGGTGCCGCAATCTGCACGAACGTGAACCGGCCCACCCACTCCGGATGCAGGTCGAGCAGCCGCTCGACCGCCCTCAACCGCTCTTCGATGCCCTTGGTGTAGTCAAAGCGATCAACGCCAAGACCGACCGCGTGATCGACCGGCAGCCCGTGACGGTTCCGCACGGTCGCACGGCACAGTTCGACCGACCTGCTGACCAGGCTCGTCGAGGGTGGCCATTCGATGGAAATGGGGTAGCGCTTGACCGAGGTCAGCTCGCGGCGATACGACACCGTGAACGTTTCGCGATCCACGCGCGCCTCGAGTTGCCGATCGACCGTGTCCACAAAGTTATTGCAGTGGAACTGTGTATGAAACCCCAGGATGCTGCTGCCGAGCAGGCCGTCCAGCAGCTGTTCCCGCCACGGGCAAATGGCGAACGCCTCGGGGTTCGGCCACGGAATGTGCCAGAAGGTGATGATCGTGGCGTTGGGCAGCGCTTCGCGAATCATGCGCGGCACCAGCGCGAAGTGATAATCCTGTACCAGCACGATCGGGTCGCTCGAGACAGATTCCTCGACGACCGCCTGGGCAAACTTCTGATTCACGTGGACGTACTGCTCCCAGTCGGTCGTGCGAAACGTCGGGCGCACGTGTGCGATGTGGCATAGCGGCCAGAGTCCTTCGTTGGAGAAGCCGTAGTAGTAACCCACCTCCTCCTCTTCGGTGAGCCACACCCGGCGAAGCTGATACGTGGGGTCGTCGGGAGGCACCGCGATGCGTTGGTGTCGATCGACCACCTCTCGATCAGCCGACCCGCTCCCGTGGGCAATCCAGGTGCCCGAACAGGTGCGCATGATCGGCTCGAGCGCGGTCACGAGGCCGCTCGCCGGCCGGCGCACCTCAATGCCATCCTCCCGACGGATGTGAATGTACGGCTCGCGGTTCGAGAGGACGATGACCTGCTGGCCCCGCAGTTCCTGATTGAGGACGGTCCGGAGGGCGTCGGGCGACCAGGCGAACCGATCTTCGTCCGTGGGCCGGCGCTCCGACTCGATGTCGCGAATCAGTTCGCGCAGGTCCCGCGCGAGCGGCCTGAACTCCGGCACGTCGGGCCGGTTGGCCGGGCGCAGCAGGCCTTCGCCACGAAGGAGCGCGCGCATGCCCTGCACCCAGCCCCGCCAGCTCAGCTGGGCAATGACCACGGTCAGCAGCGAGACGGTGACGCCAAGGCCGACGAACAGGTAGAAGAGGTACAGCCGCGTCTCCTGGCTGCGGCGCGCCACGAAGCTCATGTCGTGGACGAGGATCAGGCTGCCGTCAGGCGCCTCGGGCGACCCGAGTGGATGAACCGAGAGCAGGAGGGGGCCCTGCGGACTTGTGACGATGTGTCCGTTGGTGCCAGAAAACGAGACCAGGTCCGCGCAGCGGCCAGGCGAGGGCAGTGTGCCCGCGGCGATTGGGGCGGCCTCGGCAGACGGACAGTACGCCACGCCGTACACCCGCTCGTCCTGGGCCACGCGCGTCAGAACCTGCCGAACACCGGCCTCGTCGCCAAAACGGTACAGGTTCTGCACCGGGTCCTGCACGGTATTGGCGATCAGGCGGGCGCGGATCTCGATGTCCCTCACGAACCACCGCACCGTGAGACTGTCCACGAGGGGCATCACGGCGTACGCAAAGGCCGCCAGGACGATGAGGAGCGGGATGATGAATCTCAGTGAGAGGCGCATGTAATGTGACCCGCGCCGATCCTGCGACCGACCCATCCGACCCTACCACACTCGGGGCCTGTCCCTCTGTCGCGCACCGGGCGCCTGTGGAAGATCGCTAGTCGGTTTTTGCTTCGGCGGCGTAGCAGCCCAGCAGGAAGTCTTGCGCGCTGAGCGCGTCACCACCAGCCGAATCGCTGTCGCGCTCGTACATGCCGGTCGCTGTCAGCACTCGGCCGCGATGGTTGTCGCCGAGGTAGGCTGTGAGGACGACCGCCCGCAGGTGCTCCGCAAGTTTCGGGTCGAGCACCGGGCAGAGCACTTCAACACGGCGATCGAGGTTGCGCTCCATGACATCGGCGCTGCCGATGTACACCTTCGGGTCCCCCGCGTTGGCGAACCAGAAGATCCGCGAGTGTTCAAGGAAGCGCCCGATGATCGACCGCACCCGGATGTGGTCGCTGACGCCTGGCACACCCGGACGCAGCACGCACACCCCCCGCACCAGCAGATCCACCTGGACGCCCGCCTGCGACGCCCGATACAGATGCCGCACCATCTCGGGGTCGGTGATGGCATTGATCTTCATGATGATGCCGCTGGGCTGGCCCGCTTCGGCCGCCGCGATTTCGCGATCAATGAGTTGCGCCAGGCCTGACCGCAGGCTCAGGGGCGCCACGAGCAGCGCGCGATACTGCACCTGGTTCGAATAACCGGTCAGGTAATTGAACAGGTCAGACGCGTCTTCGACGATGGCGTCGCGTGATGTGAATAGTCCGAGATCGGTGTAGGTCCTGGACGTGATGACGTTGTAGTTGCCGGTGCCCAGATGCGCGTATCGGCGAATGCCATCCGCTTCCTTGCGCACCACCAGACACAGTTTGCAGTGCGTCTTCAGGTTGAGCAACCCGTAGACCACGTGCACGCCGGCGGCCTCCAGCCGCTGCGCCCAGAGGATGTTGTTGCGTTCGTCGAATCGCGCCTTGAGTTCCACGAGCACGGCCACCTGCTTGCCGCCGTCGGCGGCGCGGACGAGCAAGTCCACCAGCGGAGAGTTGGGGCCGATGCGGTACAGGGTCATCTTGATGCCCAGCACCTGCGGGTCGGCGACGGCCGCACTCAGGAAGGCTTCGACCGCGCCAAACGACTGGAACGGGTGGTGCACCAGGCGATCGCGCTGGCGCAGTTCCGTGAAGATGGCCTCGCCTTCGTGGTCCTCCCAGACAGTTGCCGGAAGGAAGGGCGGGTACTTCAACTCCGCCCGATGGAGCTGGGTCAGTTGCATCCAGTCGCCAAAGCCGAGGCGTTCTTTCGTCCGGAAGACGTTCTCTTCCTCGATCTCGAAGTTTTCGATCAGGGTGTCGAGCACGCGGCGTGGGACGCCGGCCTCAACCTTCAGCATTGAGAGCGCCCCGTGCCTCCGTTCGCGCAGGCTCTTGTCGATCGACTCCAGGAGGTCGTCGGCTTCATCCTCCTGGATGACGAGGTCGGCGTCGCGAACCACTCGAAACAGGTATGCACCCTTCACGGTCGTGCCGGGGAACAAACGCGCCAGGTTAGCCCGGATGATGTCTTCGAGAAACACCAACGTCTGATGGCCGCGCGTGGCGAGCCGATCAGGGAGGAGCACGAACCGCGGAAGGACGTCCGGAATCTTGACGCGCGCAAACTTCGTGCGCCCGGCATGTTTGACGACCACGGCCAGGTTCAGACTGAGGTTCGAAATGTACGGGAACGGGTGGCCCGGGTCGAACGCCAGGGGCGTCAACACGGGCCAGATCTCGCGGGAAAAATAGGTCTCGAGGTGTTGCGCGATGGCCGGCGAGTAGTCGGCTGGATCGAGAAAGTGGATGTGTGCGTCGGCCAACTGCGGCCGTAACTCGCGCGTCCAGCATCTGGCCTGCAGCGCCAGCATTTCGGACGCCTGGCGCCGCACCTGCACGAGCTGCTCTTCGGTGGACATGCCGTCGGGCGACACATCTTCGGTGCCCGTCCGCTGCTTGCGCAGCAGCGACGCCACACGAATCATGAAGAACTCGTTCAGGTTCGCCGCCACAATTGCGAGAAACTTGACACGCTCAAGCAACGGGTGAGACGGGTCTTCGGCCTGCGCGAGCACTCGCCGGTTGAACTCAAGCCAGCTCAGTTCCCGGTTCAGATAAAACGCCGGGTCGGTGAGCGGCCGTTCCGGTGTCTGGGCCGGAACGCCGGCAGTGGGGGCGGTGGCCTCGGGCGGGCGGCTCATATCTCCTCCATTATAGGAGGCCCGTGTAACAGGTGTGCCGGTCACCATCGCCGCCCAGGCTGAAAAAGCAGGATCAGCGCACAGGTCGTCGCCAACGCAAGGTCTAGTGTGCTGCGGATGACGCTTTAGGACGTCTTCCGGGCGGGGCATCCCGGGGGCCGGCGTTACGCCTCCCTCAGCACACTAGCTCTAGTCTGACGGCGTCCTGACGTCTCAGGAATCTTCTCCGCCGCCGATGACCGACCCCGGGCCTCCTGTCGCATTGGCCGCTCGCGAAATCATTCACTGAACATCAGGGTTGGCATTGATCGGAAGAATGTCAACCCCCGTATGGGAGGATGTCGAAGCCATCGAACATCCTCGATGTAAAGAAGATGCCTTCTCCGCTGTGACGCGCCGGATCGGTGGTCAGCTTGCCCTTTGAGAGTTCAAAGATCGCGTGACGTTCACCCAGGAGGTTCATGGCCTGCTGGATCCTTCTGAAGATTCCAACACCGTCGTCCATGATGATCATTTCGGTGGTCACGGCCGACATCACGATGTGAACAGACACGCTCGACCCCGATGAGTGGTCCTTGCCGCTATTGAACATCTCGGTGACGCCATGCGCCCAGATGTCCAGGACGGTATCAGGGAGGTCGTTAAGGATCTTATTGTCAATACATATCGGCCAGGCCGGCGTGCACTGCCAGGTGATCTGCTCCAACGTTGGATCAGGATGGCGTCATGTTCGGGCAAGACCCACGCGACTCGTGCCTGCGCTGTAGTGCTATCACGCCTGCATGCCGACGCAATTGACCATCAGAGGCGTGACCGACGACCTGAATCGGCGACTGACCCGACTGGGCAAATCAACGGGGCAGAGCGTCAATACCGTGGCCCTCCGCATCCTGGAGGACGCGGTGGGGATTGACGCCAGGCGACAACGGCTCGAACGCTACATGACGTGGTCCAAGGCCGACCTGGCGGAGTGTGATGCCGCACTCAAGGGCCAGCGCGAGATCGACCATGACCTCTGGAGCCAAGAGCGAACGTGTGCCCCGCCTCGTCCTCGACATGTCCGCGTACTCGCGCTTTCGCGCCGGTGACACGCGCGTACGCGACCTCATCGCGGAGGCGGAGTCTGTGCTGGTTCCCACCCCAGTGCTGGGAGCACTGCACGGCGCGTTCGAGCTCGGCTCGCGCACGAGGGAAAATCGTGTCGCGCTCAGTGAGTTTCTGGCTGAACTGACCGTGCAGGTCATTGCCGTCGATGACTCGGTGGCGCGACACTACGGTCGGGTGTACGCAGGTCTTCGGCGCGCAGGCACCCAGATTCCGGCAAACGATATGTGGATTGCGGCGTGCGCCCTGGACCAGGGCGGTTGTCTCTTGACGTTTGATCATGACTTTGATCGGGTGGCCCGCCTCGATCGACTCGTGCTCGACGGGATCGAACTGGGCACCGGCGACTGAGCCTCATTGAGGGCGTTGACGCCGGGATTTTTGCAGACAGCCTTGTCAGGCGCCTAATGCGGAATAACGCCTAGGACGCCAGTGTTGGCGTCGCGGGGGACCCAGGAATGTGGGGCGTATCCGCCATTCAACGCCACGGCACCCACCGCGTAGGTCGTCTCTTCGGACCTGTGATGGTGCTGTGGTTCGGGGTGCTCGCGCTGCTCGGCATCGTCTGGACCATTCGCCAGCCCATCGTCCTGACCGCGTTCGATCCGAGACATGCCGTGGCGTGTTTTGCCGAGCACGGATTGCATGGGGTCGCGGTGCTGGGCGCTGTATTCCTGGTGGTGACGGGCGGTGAGGCGCTCTACGCGGCCATGGGGCACTTCGGCAAACGGCCGATCCGTCTGGCCTGGTTCGTGCTGGTGCTACCGTCCCTGCTGCTGAACTACTTCGGGCAGGGCGCGCTGCTGCTCACCGATCCTACGGCGGCGCCTCAGCCGTTTTTTCTCCTGGCGCCGTCGTGGGCCCTGTTCCCCCTGGTGGCGCTGGCCACCGCCGCCGCGATCATTGCGTCGCAGGCGCTGATCTCAGGCGCCTTCTCGTTGACGCGCCAGGCCGTGCAGCTCGGCTATTGTCCGCGGCTGCAGATCAACCACACGTCCTCGCGAGAGATGGGACAGGTGTACGTGCCCGACGGGAACTGGGCGCTCATGGTGTGCACGATCGCCATCGTGGTCGGCTTCGGTTCGTCGACTGCGCTGGCGGCCGCGTACGGTATTGCTGTGACATTGACGATGATCATCACCGCGGTTCTGCTCCGCGTGGTGATGCTCCAGCGCTGGCGATGGCCGAAGGCCGTTGCGTACGGCGTGACCGGCACCTTCCTCGTGATCGACCTGTCATTTTTCGGCGCCAACGTCCTCAAGATTCTGCACGGCGGCTGGCTCCCCCTGGTTATCGGAGCCGTGCTCTTCACGCTGATGACGACGTGGAAGACCGGCCGGCAGGTGGTGGCCGAGCGACTCGCGACCCGGGCCATCCCGATCGAGGACTTCATGATCGCCATCGGCCGGGTGCCGCCGGCCCGCGTCCCAGGTACGGCGGTCTTCATGACGGCGCAGCCCACAGGCGCGCCGCCGGCGCTGGCGCGCAACCTCCAATACAGGTGCTGCACGACCACGTGGTGACCCTGACAGTTCGAACCGAGCCCGTGCCGCATGTGGCTGGCGGGGGGCGAGTGACCGTCCGCTACCTTGGCGCCGGGATCGCCGACGTCTGCCTCCGGTACGGGTTCATGGAAGACCCGGACGTGCCGGAAGGCCTTCGCCAGGCCGCGCAGAAGGGACTCGTCATTGATGACGACCTGACGTACTTCCTGGGTCGCGAGACCCTGCTCGTCACCCGCAGGCCCGGCATGGCGCTCTAGCGTGAGTGGCGTTCTTCCGCCTGCCGCCTGAGCGGGTTGTGGAACTCGGGATTCAGGTGGAGTTGTAGGCGGGGCTTGACCGCCGCGGCCAGACGCGGGCAGGATCAGGCCTGAGGAAGGGACCCGGATATGGCCCATACCAGCAAGATCGGTCGCAACGACGTGTGTTCGTGCGGCAGCGGAAAGAAGTTCAAGAGGTGCTGTGGCCTGACCGAGCCGCGCAGTCGCACCAACACGATAATGTTCGTGCTGATCGGGACGCTCGTGATCGCCGGACTGGCGGCCGCCGCCACCTCATTCTCGACCGACATCAACCACACGGCCAAATCCTCCGGTGTCTGGTCGCCCGAGCACGGCCACTATCACTGACCTGACGGGCCCGGCGTGAACAGTCGCGACAGCAACCAGTCGCGTACCGCCGCATCCAGTGCCCGCGTATTCCGCTTCTCGCCTTCCTTGACCGACGTCGTCTGGGTATTAAACGCGATCAGGGAAGACGTGCCGGTCGCCGGATGCAGGTAGAAGTGCGAGATAAAGCCATTCTGGCCACCGCTGTGCGCGATGTAGTCCTGCCCGCCGTGACGCTCAAGAAAAAACGTCAGTCCCATGGAGACGCCATTCGATACCGGCACCACCGGCTTCCACATCTCCTCCAGCGACGCCCGTTTCAGGATCATGTCGTACCGCTTCGCCGCCGCCGCGTCTCGGCTGCCGGTCAGAAACGCGAGGTACTTCGCCATGTCATCGATGGGCGCATTCAGCCCGCCGTTCGAGACCGTGATGCCACTGTCGAAGTCAAACGGCGCTTCAGTCAATCCGGCATCGGTGACGAAATAGCTGTGTGAGCGGTCGGCGCGCAGGAAAGAGGGTGCCCGATCAAAGAACGTCCGCGTCATCCCGAGCGGCCGCAGGATTTCCTTGTCGATGTACGTCTCGAACGGCTCCTCCGTGATGTCCTCAATCGCCCGGCCCAGGAAGATCAGGCCCGGGTTTGAGTACTGATATTTCGAGCCCGGAGCGAACTCCACCCGCGTGTACGGCATCATGCCCACCAGCTGCGCCCAGCCCGGCGGTTCGAATGGCTGCCAGGCGTCACCGGTGCCCCAGGGCCACGTGCCACTTCGGAAACCCGCTGAATGCGACAGCAGGTTCCGGATCGTGATCTGCTCAACCGGGCCAAATGCATTCGAAATCGTCCGCAATTCCGGCACGTACTTCACGATAGGGTCGTCGAGTCTCAACCGGCCTTCATCACGTAATCGCATGATCGCGATCCCCGTGAACGTCTTGGTGATCGACGCCCAATGAAAAATCGTGTCCGCATCGACGGGCAGTGAACCTGCACGGTCGCGCAGGCCTTCATGGGCGCGTTCCACGATCACGCCCTGCCCGAGCAGGGCGGCGCTGCTGCCGACGATGGCGTGTTGGGCCAGCGCCTGGCGATAATACGTGCGGAACTCGGACCAGCTCCCGCGGGGCTGGCCGGTTGCGGCCACCGCTCCACCGCCGAGAAGGACGCACCACAACAGGATTGCACGGGCCATATGGCCGCCGAGCATATCCCAGGCCCCACAGGCGCGGCTAACTAAAGCCACGCCCTACCGTCGCCGGACGGGAGGCACTACACGCACTCGACAAACGTTTGAGCTTCCGGGGTTGACGCCCGGTCTCGGAAGGTGTATTTAACTATGTAGTTCAGTAACCGATAGGTTGAATACAGGATGACCTCCGATTCCCTCAGCACCACGTTTGCCGCACTGGCCGATCCCACCCGCCGCGCCATCCTCGCGAAGCTGGTGACGGGTGAATGTTCAGTCACCGAACTGGCCGAGCCGTTCGAGATGAGCATGCCTGCGGTCTCGAAGCACCTGCGTGTACTTGAACGCGCGGGACTCATCACCCGAAGGCACGATGCGCAGTGGCGGCGCTGCCGCATTGACGCGGCGCCCCTCAGGAATGTTGCCGCCTGGGCCGAACGCTACCGCCACATCTGGGAGGGCCGGATGGACCGGCTCGACGGTTACCTGCGCACCATGAAACCCAAGGAGACGACACATGCTCGCAAGCCGCGCCGCAAATAGCGACACCTTCACCGTCACGCCCACATCGGACCGCGACATCCACTTCTCGCGCCTCTTTGACGCGCCAGCCCAGCTCGTGTTTGAGGCGATGACTCGCCCCGAGCACGTACGCCGCTGGTGGGGCTGCCTCGGCGAGGGCTACTCGGTCCCTGTCTGCGACATCGACCTCCGCGTGGGCGGCGCCTAGCGGTTTGTCAACAAACATCCCCATGGCGAAGCGGCGTTTCACGGCACGTACCTGGAAATCGTGCCGCCGAGCCGCCTGGCGTTCACCGAAATCTTCGAGGAGTGTCCCGACAGTGTGCCGGTGGTGACGACGGAGTTGGTGGCCGAGGGCGGGAAGACCCGCATGTCGGCCACCGCACGTTATGAATCGCAGGCCGTCCGCGACATGGTGCTCAAGACAGGCATGGAGAAGGGCGCCGCCGTCAGCTACGACCGCCTCGAAGACCTGGTGGCCACGCTCCGGGCGTAGGGGAGTACGACGATCCGCGAAGGCCGGGTGCGCGCGCTTCACGTCACGCGAAATCTCGCGAATGACTGCGCCGCTGTGCAGGCTATTCGTCTTCGTCTTTATCGCCCGATCCGATCTGCGGGATGGCCGATCCGGGTCCCGAGGCGAGCAATCCGGTCTGCGTGTACACGCGGAGCTTGTCGCGTGTATCCGCAATATCCAGATTCCTCATCGTCAACTGTCCGATCCGATCCTGCGGCGTGAACTCGCCCTGACCGCTCTCCATGGTCAACCTCTCGGGCTTGTAGGTGAGGTTCGGGCTGTCGGTATTGAGCAGCGAGTAGTCGTTGCCGCGCCGCAGTTCGACGGTGACCTCGCCGGTGATGGCCTTGGCCACCCAGCGTTGGGCCGTTTCGCGCAGCATCAGCGACTGCGGATCAAACCACCGGCCCTGGTAGAGGAGCCTGCCGAGGCGGCGGCCGTTGTCGCGATACTGCTCAATCGTGTCTTCATTGTGAATGCCGGTCAGCAGTCGTTCGTAGCCGATGAAGAGCAGCGCCATGCCGGGCGCTTCGTAGATACCGCGACTCTTGGCCTCGATGATGCGGTTCTCGATCTGGTCGCTCATGCCGAGGCCGTGCCGGCCGCCAATGGCATTGGCGTCGAGCATGAGCTGTACCGGGTCGCCGTAGGTGATCCCGTTGAGGGCCACTGGCTGTCCCTCGTCGAACCGGATCGTCACCTGCTCCGGCTTGACCGCGACGTGTTCCTTCCACGAGGCCACGCCCATGATGGGCTCGACGATCATGATGCCGGAGTCGAGGCGTTCCAGGTCCTTCGCTTCATGGGTGGCGCCCAGCAGGTTGGAGTCGGTCGAGTACGCCTTTTCGGTGCTCATGCGATACGCGAAGCCGGCCCGCTGCATGTATTCCGACATTTCCTTGCGGCCACCCAGCTCGTCAATGAAGGTTTGATCGAGCCACGGCTTGTAGATGCGCAGGCCCGGATTCGCGAGGAGTCCGTAACGATAGAACCGCTCGATGTCGTTCCCCTTGTAGGTGCTCCCATCACCCCAGATGTTGACGTCGTCTTCCTGCATCGCCGCCACCAGCAGCGTGCCGGTCACTGCACGCCCGAGCGGTGTGGTGTTGAAGTACGGCACACCCGCCGTGGTGACATGGAACGCGCCGCACTGCAGGGCGGCAATGCCCTCGGACACGAGTTGGCGGCGGCAGTCCACCAGACGCGCCTTCTCGGCGCCATACTCAAGTGCCTTGCGAGGAATTTCGTCGTAGTCTGTCTCATCGGGCTGCCCGAGGTTAGCGGTGTACGCGTACGGCACGGCCCCTTTCGCACGCATCCAATGCAGCGCCGCGCTGGTATCGAGACCGCCCGAGAATGCGATGCCGACGTTCTCACCGATGGGAAGGGACTGAAGAATGGTGTGCCTGATCATGATTGCAACCCGACGATCATAACGGAACGGAGACCGATTTACTCTCCGATTGAAATGGTCGTGGTTGGAGGTTTCCAGCGTTTGCACTACGCTCGACCAGCGCTTTTCCTTGGAGGTCGGCTTCATGCCAGACGAGCCCCAGTTCGAACATCCGCGCGGCACCATGGCCATCGTGATCATCTTCGGCGCCCTCTTCGGGCTCGGATGGCTGGCGATGTACATCTTCCGGTTCCTGGCGTTGGGAGCGCCGCAACACTGATCATGAGCGTCAACGCCTACGAACGAGTCTGGATGTGGGGTGCGGGCGGGCTGATCGTCCTGTTCCTGGCGGCGATTGGCATCACTGCTGTTACACAAGCGGTGCAGCCGCCGAGCCACATCGAAACCATCAACCCGGCCACGCTGGCCGATCATCCGGAGTTTGGCGACCCACAGGTGAAGACCACCGCCGATGGGAAGGTGGTGGTGTCGATGGTGGCTGAGATGTTCCAGTTCCGGCCCGACCCCATCGAGGTGCCCGTGAACACACCCATCACCTTCCGAATCACCAGCGCCGATGTCGTGCACGGCATGATGATCGTCGGCACCAACGCCAACGCGATGGCGGTGCCAGGCTATGTCAGCCAGTTCACGATCACGTTTCCCAAGGCGGGCGACTACGACATCGCGTGCCATGAGTTCTGCGGACTGATGCACCACGCGATGGTGGGCAAGATCACGGTGAAGGGAGGCCGCCCATGACCGCGCCATCCGGATTCGCGCGCACCGCGCCGGCGCGCCTGGCCGCGGCCCATCTGCTGGTGGCCGTGGCGGCGTTTGGTGTGGCCGCCATCATGGGACTGCTGCAGGGACTCTCGATCGCCGACGTCGAGTTCCCCATGCGCAGTGAGTCGCTGTACTACATGTTCGTGACCGCGCACGGCGTCCTGATGGCGCTCGTCTTCACAACCTTCTTCATCATGGGGCTGGGATACGCGCTCTGCTACGCGCAGTTTGGCCGCATCGTCGGCATGAAGTCGGCCTGGTTCGCCTTCTGGCTGGCGCTCGCGGGGACCGTAGCTGCGGCGTTCACCATCCTGAACGGCCAGAGCACGGTGCTCTACACGTTTTATCCGCCCATGCAGGCGCACCCTGTGTTCTACATCGGCGCCACACTGCTGGTGATTGGATCGTGGATCTGGGGTGGAGTGACGATCGCGAGTTACCGCTCGTGGAAACGCGATCACCCGGCAACGCCTGCGCCCATGGCGATGCACGGCATGCTCGCCACGATTGTGGTCTGGTACCTCGCGACGTCTGGCCTCGCGTGGGAAGTGCTGTTCATGCTGATCCCGTGGTCGCTCGGCTGGGTGGCCACCATCGATCCCGTGATCGCGCGCACGTTGTTCTGGTGGTTCGGACATCCGCTCGTGTACTTCTGGCTCATGCCGGCGTACGTCCTCTGGTATACGGTCATGCCCCGCATTGCCGGAGGCCGCCTCTTCAGCGATCGACTTGCGCGGATGGTGTTCATCCTGTTCGTGATCCTCTCCACGCCGGTCGGGTTCCACCATCAGTTCGCCGACCCCGGGATCAGCGCGAACTGGAAGTTCGTGCACACGATCACCACGTTCGCCATCCTGTTTCCGAGTTTCGTGACCGCATTCACGGTGATCGCATCGCTTGAGGTGGCGGGCCGCATGAAAGGGGCGAAGGGGTTGTTCGACTGGATCGGCAGGTTGCCCTGGTCGGACCCGTTTTTCGCCGCCATGGCGCTCGCCCTGCTCTCGTTTGCGTTCGGCGGATTCGGCGGCGCCATCAATGCCGCGTACGGCATGAACGCGATGGTGCACAACACCGCGTGGATCATGGGCCACTTCCACGTCACACTCGGCACCACCTCCGCGCTCACCTTCATGGGTGCCACGTACTGGCTCATGCCGCGCCTGCTTGGGCGCGAACTCAAACTGACCGCGCTCGCGCGCATCCAGCCGTGGCTCTGGTTCATCGGAATGGGGATCTTCAGCACCAGCTTCCACATCGCCGGCCTGCGCGGCCTGCCGCGCCGGGTCTACAGCGCGTCGCTTGCCGGTGATCAGGGCGCCGCGTGGTCGGGGTTGGCGACGATGGGCGCCATCGGAGGCGTGGTGCTGTTCCTGAGCGCCATGGCGTTTGTCTCGGTGGTCATCGCCACGTGGACGGCCGGTCGAAAAATAGAGGGACCGGCATTTGAATTCGCCGTGCCGCTCGAACCCGTAACGTCTCTCGGGGTGTGGGACAGGCTCGGCATGTGGACGATCGTCGGCATCGTCTTCGTGATCCTCGCCTATGCGTATCCGTTGGCGACCCTGATCATGACGCCTCGCTTCGGCTCGCCGCCATTTCAACCCTTCTAGAAAATGGGCCAATGGGGCCAGGGCCATTGGCCCATGCAGGCCCACCACAACGAGCGCGAGTTGGCGAATTTCATCCGTCACGGAGCTGAACGGCGGCCGGATCAGGCGTTTGGCGAGTACTACAGCGGCAAGACGGCGTCGTGCGACCTTGACTGGTTCTTCGACTGCCTGGACCGCGTGAAGCCGTGCCCGCATGAGGACTGCAGGAAACGCATTGTCCTCGCCGCGCTGCTGGTGCATCTCAACGACGACCATCGGTGGTCGCGCGAGCAGATCGCCGTGTGGCTTGAGACGACGAACGGTATCGCAAAGCCGGTTGCGTAGCAGTTCCGTGTCGTTTTTCCGGTGGCGGTGCCCGCCGGTGCGGACCGACAATGTCGGACATGGACGCGACCGAGTTTCCCCTTCTTGATCTTCCGTTGCCGTCGCGCCGCGAGATGGAGCGAGCCTTTCTCCACGGCGACGCCTCCTACGACGGCGTGTTCTACACAGGAGTTCGGACCACCGGTATTTTCTGCCGCCCGTCCTGCTCCGCACGAAAACCGAGAATCGAGAACATCGAATTCTTTGGCACGGTGAAAGAAGTGCTGTTTGCCGGCTACCGCGCCTGCCTGAAGTGCAAGCCGCTCGAGGGCGGCGACGACCATCCCTCGTGGCTGGCCGCACTGATGGCCCGTATCGAGTCCGATCCGGGCGAGCGAATTCGTGAGGCGGATCTGAGGGCGATGGGCCTGGACGCGGCTCGAGTCCGCCGCTACTTCGCCACCCGCTACGGCCTAACGTTCCAGGCCTACTGCCGGGCCCGGCGACTGGCGCAAGCGCTCGACTCGATCAAACACGGCGGCACGGTGGACGACGCGGTGTTTGGCGCGGGATATGAATCACACTCGGGATTCCGAGACGCGTTCGCGAAGGCCTTCGGCGCGACACCCGGCGACGCCTCGCGCTCGGGTATCGTGCATCTGGGCTGGATCGAGACGCCGCTCGGTCCCATGATCGCTGGCGCTTCCGACGCTGGGGTGGTCCTGTTGGAGTTCACAGATCGCCGCATGCTCGAGGGTCAATTGGCCACCGTCCGACGCCGGTTTGGAGCGGGGTTGGTGCCTTCTGAGCACGCCCACCTGACCCTGCTCAGGAGTGAACTGGCCGCGTACTTCGCCGGGACTCTTGCGACGTTCACGGTTGCCGTCGTGGCGCCGGGGACGCCGTTCGAGGAGCGCGTGTGGGCGGAGTTGTCGAGGATTCCCTACGGCGAAACACGGTCGTACGAAGACGTCGCCGTGGCGCTGGGCAACCGTGCTGCGGTACGGGCCGTGGGCCGCGCCAACGGGCTCAACCGGATCGCCATCGTAATTCCCTGTCACCGTGTCGTCAACAAGAGTGGCGAGTTGGGCGGGTACGGCGGGGGCCTGTGGAGGAAGCGTCGGTTGCTGCACCTCGAACGCGCCAAGGTGCAGTAGGAGAACACAACCCCAGAGGTCGTGTTTTACCAGATCTTTTCACGCCGTGGTGACCACCACGGCGAACGCCGGGCCGCGGCCCGCGCGGCGATAGGCATGCGGGCGGGCGGAGTCGAAGTACATCGAGTCCCCCGCCTGCAGCTCGTGGTCAACGCCCTCATACGTCACGGCCACCTGTCCTTGCAGGACGTAGAGGACCTCTGCGCCAGAGTGTGAGTGTGGTGGTACCGCGCCTGGCTGCACCGGCTCAAATTCCACGTAGTACGCGTTCATCTTTCGTTCCGGCGCCGGATAGTCGAGACACTCGAACGAGTACGACGAGTGACCCTCGGCATGTTCGGGAAACCGGACGCGATCGGCCTTGCGGACAACCGCGATCGTTGGCTTCTCACGCGCCTCGGCAAAGAAGTACTCAAGCCCGACGCCGAAGACCAGCGAGATACGCAAGAGGGTGGGCAGCGTGGGGAACAACCGGCCACGCTCGATCTTGGAGAGCAACGCGGCTGACAGTGTCGTGTGCTTGCCCAGCTCGACCAGGCCCATCTTCTTCTTCAGGCGAAGGACCCGAACTTTGGGACCGATTTCGTAGCGTTCCAGGCCTTCGGTCAGTGTCGCAGACAGCATCGGTCCACCTCGTTTTCGCCCCAGTCACAAGAAGGCTGGTAACTTTCTCCACAGTCACTCGACTTCGTGTCGGTCGTCGGCAATATCGTGATACTCAAACGTATTTAACTTACGATGAAATCATTCTGGCTGCAAGGTGCAGTCAGACGTAACCATCAGGAGCAGAGACCATCATGAAGACACGATTCGTTCGGTTGGCAGTGGCCGCAGTCGCGGCAGTGGCGTTGGTGGCGGGTTCGACGGTCGCGCGGGCGCAGCAGCCCAAGGACATCGTGGATACCGCAGTGGCAGCGGGTTCGTTCAAGACCCTGGCGGCGGCCCTGCAGGCGGCCGGCCTGATCGAGACGCTCAAAGGCACGGGGCCGTTCACGGTGTTCGCGCCGACCGATGCGGCGTTCGCAAAATTGCCGAAGGGCACGGTTGAGGATTTGCTCAAGCCGCAAAACAAGGCGAAGTTGATCGCGATTCTGACCTATCACGTGGTGCCGGGCTCGGTCATGGCCGCGCAGGTGGTCACGATGAACGGCAAGGAAGCCAAGACGGTCAACGGACAGTCGGTGAAGATCGCCGTGAACGGCGGCACCGTGACGGTTGATGGCGCGAAGGTGGTCACGACCGACATCAAGGCGACCAACGGCGTCATTCACGTGATCGATTCGGTGATGCTGCCCAAGTAGGGACTGGGCGGGCGGGGTTTTATCCCGCCCGCCTCGTTTTTTATCGGGGTATCATCGGGGCCGGAGGGGCCCGTGATATCGCGAATCTTTGTCATCATCCTCGCGCTTGGCGCAGCGGCCTACCGCTTCAGCACGGGCGCAGTGCTCGAGTCGATCGGCCTCGTGGGCCTCGCATCGGGGCTGCTCTTCCTTCGGGCGGCTGAACGACGGCCCCCACTTCGGCGCTACGCGTACCTCAGCTTCCTCGTGACCGCCTGCATCATCGGCTACGTCATGTATAGGAATTCGCGCTGATGGCTGCCCAGACTTCCCCAATCGATGCCGGCGTGAGGATTGGCCACGTCCACTTGAAAGTGGCCGACCTGGACCGGGCCCTCGGCTTCTACTGCGGTGTGCTCGGCTTCCAATTGGCGATGCGTTACGGCACAGGCGCCGCCTTTATCGCCGCCGGCACTTACCACCATCACATTGCGCTCAATACCTGGGAGAGCCTCGGGGGGCAGCCGCCGCCCCCCGGGTCCACGGGCTTGTACCACCTGGCCATTCTCTATCCCACGCGCGCACTGCTGGCCGACGCGCTTCGTCGCGTGCAGGCAGCAGGAATTACGCTTGATGGGGCCGCCGATCACGGCGTCAGTGAGGCGCTCTATCTCCGCGATCCTGATGACACTGGTGTGGAACTGTACTGGGATCGGCCCCGCGAAAAGTGGCCCCTTGATGATCAGGGCAAGGTGACGATGTATACGCGCGCGCTGGATCTGCGCGGGTTGCAGGCGGAAGGGTGACATTCGACTGGTCGCGGGCAGCCATCTGCGTGGTGGTCTGTCTGCTGGCTCCCGCGCCTGCGCTTGCCCAACACGACCACTCGACGCCGGTCATCCCCGACCGTTGGACCTGGTTGGCTCAGGGGCACGCGTTCCTGAACCTCAACCTGCAGGACCGCAAGTTCCGCGACTTCACCGAGCTCGAATCGCAGAACTGGGGCATGGTCTCAGTGGCGCGGCAGCTGGGCCGTGCGCGCCTGTCATTCCACACGATGTTGTCGGCCGAGCCATGGACGCTGCGACGGCTCGGATCGGCGCAAGTCCTTCAGGTCGGAGAAACGCTCGACAACGCGCCCCTGCTTGACTACCAGCATCCCCATGATGTGGTTATGGCGCTGGAAGGGCGCGTGGACTGGTCGACGAGCGACCGTACGACGGTGTTCCTGACCGGAGGTCCCGTCGGCGCGATCGCGCTCGGGCCCTCGGCGTTCATGCACCGGGCGTCTTCCGGGCCGAATCCGACCGCGCCCCTTGCGCATCACATGCTCGACTCAGCCCACATCACGCACGGTGTCATCAGCGCCGGCGCCCGGCGGTCCCAGTGGACGGTGGACGCCTCCCTCTTCCACGGCCGCGAGCCCGATGAAGATCGGGTACGGCTTGACGTCGGTCCACTCGATTCTCTTGCGGGCCGCGTCGCGTGGCAGCAAGGCGCGTGGCGGACGCAAGTGTCCTCAGCGAAGATCCACGAACCCGAAGTGCACGACGCGGGGGACCTGGCGAGGACGACCGCTTCGCTCGAGTACGATCGCGCGCGCCCCGATGGGCGGCGCCACGCGTGGCTTGCCGCATGGGGGCGGAATGATCGCGCCGATCACACCGAGACCGGCTGGTTGCTCGAGGGCCGCAGTGACTTCACCCCGCGTGACACCGCATACGGCAGGGTCGAACTCGTTGACCGCTTCGTCCTCGTGGACTTCGACTATGCCGTGGCCACAGGACGCGAGCGCCATCTCCCCTCGTCAGTGGCGGCGCTCACGCTTGGGTACGCACGTGGCCTCGCGACCGTGAAGCGTACGCACCTCGCGTTGGGCGTGGATGTGACTGTGCACCACGTCTCGAGCAATCTCCGCGACACCTACGGCCGCCCAGTCTCCTGGCACATCTTTCTGCGCTTCGCCGCGCGCTGAGCGTGCGCGTTCCCCCAGGACCCAAATTATAATCTACGTATTGACATTGGTAGATGTTAGTAATATCCTCGCCTTGCTCGCCCGTGTGGTGAGCGTTTATCACGAGTGGTTGAGGGATCAGGCCCGACGACACCACAGCAACCAGGCGCCATCGCCCAGGTGCTAATTCCTGCCCGACACCGGGGGAGATAACACGAGGCCGTTCGCGTCCGCGCTCGGCAGTCACTCTCGTTCCCGGGTTGGCTCGTGAGAAGGGAGGCGTGTGTTTTCCGTGAGTGTCACAAGTCGCGTGGTCGTCAAGGTAGTGCGAATTGGTTTGTTGGGGTGCGGAAGCGTCGGGCAGGCCATCGTGCAGGCGCTGTCGACGTCTGACGGCCGGCTGTCGGAAGCGGGTCTGACACTGACGTGTGTGGCCGCGCTCGTGCGTGATCCGAGTCGACCGAGGGCGGTGACAGGTGTGCCGCTCACGAGCGATTCGGACGAATGGCAGCGACACGAGTTCGATGTGGTTGTGGACGTGCTCGGCGGCATTGAACCCGCGCGCACCCTCGTGGCTCGCGCGCTGTCAGCAGGCATCCCGGTTGTCACCGCGAACAAGTCCCTGATGGCCGCTCATGGGGTGGAGTTGCAGGCGCTCGCGTCGACACATGGCACGGCGCTCTACTTTGAGGCGTCCGTGCTTGCTGGTGTGCCGTGCGTGAATACGCTCGCAAGACGACCGCTTGCGTCGGGCGGCGGAGCGTGGGCCGGGATCGTGAACGGGACGTCTCACTTCATCCTCTCTGAAATGACGAAGGGGCGTTCGTTTGACGACGCACTCGTGGAGGCTGTGGCGCGCGGGTACGCCGAGCCTTCGAGCGACGCGGACATCAGCGGTCGTGATGCGGCCGAGAAGCTCACCGTCCTGTTGCACCTGGCCGGCCACGGGGATGTCGCGACAGGCGATTTTCCCAGGCGAGGCATCGAGGGCCTGGAAACCTGGCACATCGAGTTCGCGAATCGCCTCGGTGGCGTGATGAAGCCCGTCGCGCTGGTCGACACCGGCCGGAACGCCGGCGCCTGGGTCGGGCCGGCGTTTGTACCCCGGTCCCATGCCTTCGCGCAGGTGGAGGGCGTGACGAACATTCTGTCAGTGGGTCGCGGTGCGTCTGCGGTCATGTTTTCAGGTCCAGGGGCCGGTCCTGGTGTCACTGCGCTCACGGTAATCGATGACGTCGTGGAGGCTGTGGCTGGTCGTGGAACGCGTCTCCTGCCCACCCCGGAGGTCTCCGCGCCCGTGGCGGATCGCCTGCGCACACCGCGCGCGGGTGCGTGGTGTCTGGCGCTTGATGGTGTGACCTCAGGCCCTGGTGAACTGGCCGAATTTCTGGCCGCGAATCATCTGCCGGCGGTGGCGCTGACCGGGGAAGCCGGACGCCATGCGGGGATCACAGCCAACGCAACGTATGCCGCGCTCTGTGCGGCTGTTGACGCGATAGAGGCGACGGGCGTCCGCGTGGCGTGGTGGCCAGTGTTGGAGGTGGCTCGTGGCTGATGTCGCCGTCTTCAAGCTCGGTGGGTCTGTCCTGAACGGCACCGCTTCCTACAAGCGTGCAGCGATCTTCCTGCGCGACGAGGTCGCGCGCACCCGCGCGCGCTTGGTGGCTGTCGTCTCCGCCGAGTACGGGCACACCGACGTGCTGTGGCGCGAGGCCACGGCAGTCGCCGATCACGTGGACGACGATGCGCGGGATTTGTTGTGGTCAACCGGCGAATTGCGGTCCGTCGCATTGCTCACGCTGGCTCTGCGGGCGACGGGGCTTTCGGCGGCCGGACTCAATGTGCATGAGACCGGTTTGCGCGTGGAAGGTCGCGCGTCAGCAAGGGTTGATGGTCTTGTCTTGAATCCACTGCCGCTGCGCGCAGCGCTTGGACGTCACGACGTCGTGGTCGTGCCCGGATTCCTTGCCACGTGCCGGCAGCAGGTGGTGACACTGGGACGCGGCGGGTCGGACTGGTCGGCGGTGGCGTTGGCTGCCTCACTGCAGGCGTCACGCTGCGAACTCATCAAGGATGTGCCCGGCTATTTCACGGCCGACCCGCAGACCACGCCCGGTGCGGCCCTGATTGACGCACTCGACTACACCACTGCTCTGGAGATGGCCGATGCCGGCTGTCCCCTGGTACAGCGGCAGGCGATTGACCACGCCCGCCGTTTTCACTTGCCGCTCATCGTCCGGAGCTACGACAGCCTCGGGACGCGAGTGGCGTAATCGAGTTCTTTTTCTTGGGGAGATGACAGATGGAATTTGGTACACGCACGATTCATGCAGGACAATCGTCAGAGCCGCACACCGGCGCTGTTGTGGCGCCGATCTTCCAGACGACCACCTATCAGCAGGTTGCACCGGGGGAGCACCACGGCTTTGACTACACCCGCACGTCGAACCCTACCAGGCAGCGGCTTGAAGCCGTGCTGGCGGACCTTGAGGGCGGAAGACAGTGCGCGGTGTTCGGGTCAGGGCTGGCGGCCGAGAACGCCATTCTCCAGGCCTACCTGAAGCCGGGCGACACGATCGTCGTGCCGGTAGACGTGTATGGCGGCACCTTCAGGTTGCTGCACAAAGTGTTCGAGCCGCTCGGCGCCGTGGTGCGGCACGTGGACTTCAGCGATCTGGCGGCGCTTGAGCGTGCGGTGGCCGGGCGCCCGAGGATTGTCTGGCTCGAGTCGCCCACCAATCCGCGACTGCTTGTGTACGACATCGCGGCTGTGGCACGCATCGCTCATGCGGCCGGCGCCATCGTCGTCGTGGACAATACATTCGCGACGCCGTACTTCCAGCAGCCCCTGTCGCTCGGCGCCGACCTGGTGATCCAGAGTGTGACGAAGTATCTCGCGGGGCATCTCGATGTGATCCAGGGGGCCGTGATCGCTCGCGACGAGGCTGTTTTCGAGCCCGTGAAGTTCCTGCAGAACGCCCTCGGCGGTGTGCCGAGTCCCTTCGACTGCTGGCTGACGTTGCGAGGAGTCAAAACGCTGGAGCTTCGCATGGAGCGTCACGCGCAGAATGCCGCGGCGATTGCGGATGTTCTCGTGCGGCACCCCAAGGTCACGCGTGTCTACTATCCGGGCTTGCCGGATCATCCGGGACACGAGATCGCGAAGCGGCAGATGACGGGCTTTGGAGGCATGGTGTCGTTCGAACTGGATGGCACCATCGATGACGCGTCGGCGTTTGTGTCGTCGCTGACGTACTTCGCGCTGGGCGAGAGCCTGGGCGGCGTGCGCTCCCTGGTGTGTCTGCCGTGCAAGATGACGCACGCGTCGATCCCGGCCGAGACTCGCGCCGAACTGGGCCTGTCTGACACCCTGATTCGACTGTCTCCAGGCGTGGAACACCCCAGGGACCTGGTGGGCGACCTCAAGGCGAAGCTCGACGCATTGGTCGCCGTGCCCGAACTGGCCACTGCGCGCTGACCCCAGGACCCCAGGACCCCGATCCGGTGTCCAATAGCCCATGCGCAGGGTAGGCATGCTTTTGCTGCTGGTATCGGCCGGTTGTGCCTCGGCACCGATCAAGAAGGCCGACGCACTGAGTCTTGTTCAGGCCCAGGTGCGCGTACTCGAGGGCTGTTACCGGTGCCTGATCGAGGCCCGCGATGTGTTTGAGCGCATCGCGGTGGGCAAGGCGCGGCCCCTGGTCATCGCGAGGCTGTTTGAGACCTACGTCCTCATCGGCCTGCGCGAACAGGAATTGGCGCTCGACAGCCGACAGGCTATGGCGAAGGCACGCGCGTTGGCAGGCGAGTTGCCTCCGACGTACGCGGCGCAGTCGTATGTAGACCTTGCGGAAATGATTCCGCCTGATCCTGGTGGCACACCCCGCACAGAACTGACCCCGTTCATGCAGCGTGCACCGTCTGCCGCGCGGCTGGCTGAACTCAAGAACGCGCTGGCGGCCGGGGAGGGCAGCGAGCCGTTCCGCGCGTACCTGTCCGCGAGTGTGGACTGCCTGGCGACATTCGCGAATCGTCGCGGCGCAGGCACCGATGCGGCCCCGGTGCCTGAGGGCACACCGCCGCTCGTGAAGTACCGCCTGGGCACTTGTCGGAGCGTCCGTGACGCGGTCCTTGGACAGTTGCTGAGTGAAACGCCGACGTTTGTGGAAGCCGGGCTCTTTCTGGGACGCCAGCGTCCACAAGTGTTGACCGCTTCCTGGGTCAAGTACTCGCGCCAGGTGCTGACAACGGCGTACGAGGTGTTCCCACGCTCGTCGTCGGTGACCTATGCCATGGGCGCAATGCACCAGATCCTGGGGGATTGCACCAGGGCGGTGAGGTTCTACGAAGACACCATCGCGCTGAAGGAACGTCATGAGGATGCCGCGTTGCAACGCGTTGTGTGCCTGGGACACGTCGGGCAGTTTGTTCCGGCTATTGAAGGGGCCACCCGGATCATCGATCGCGGTTACGACAATCTGGCGGACGGCTACTACTGGCGCGCCTGGAATCACCATCGGCGCCTCGAGCTCGGGCAGGCCCGCACCGATATCGACCTGGCTCGCTCATTGATGGTCAACGTGCAGGTGCTGACGCTGGGCGGTGTGATCAAGTACGACCAGGACGACCTGGTGCTGGCCGAACGAGACTTGAATGAGGCGCTCCGGATGGATCAGGGACAATGCATCGCGCATTGGTACCTGGGCCTGGTCACGTTCAAGAAGGAGGCGTGGTTGGAGGGCGCCGCGCGGTTCGGCGCGAGTGCGGCCTGCTATGAAAAGTCAGCGAACGACAATGCCGGTCGGTTGGAGGTCATGCGGAAGTCGGATTTCGAGGAAGAGTTCAAGGCCAGCCAGATCGCCGGCTTCGAGGCCGTCATCAAGGAAGATCGCGACCAGCAGTGGGCGGCGATCCTCAATGCCGCCAATGCCTTTGCCCGTGCCGGGCAGTCCGAAACCGCCCTCAAGTGGATCGATCGGATCCCGGCTGACGCCGTGCTGGCCTCAAAAGCCGCGGAACTCCGCAAGCTCATCATTGGGAAGTTTTAGCGACGCACCAGCTACAATGACCCTCTATGTTGAACCCCGGCCTGTACGCGAAGTTTGAAACCACCCTCGGCAATTTCACCGTTGAGCTCTTCGAGGACAAGGTCCCGGTCACGGTTGGCATCTTTGCCGGGCTGATCCAGGGCACCAAAGAGTGGAAGCACCCCAAGACAGGGCAGACGCACAAGGACACGCCGTACTACGACGGCATCGTGTTTCACCGTGTCATCGAAGGCTTCATGATCCAGGGCGGCGACCCGCTCGGTATGGGTCACGGAGGCCCGGGCTTCCAGTTCGCCGACGAATTCCACCCCGACCTCCGTCACGACCAGGCGGGCGTGCTCTCGATGGCCAACGCCGGCCCGAATACCAACGGCAGCCAGTTCTTCATCACACTCGCAGCCACGCCCCACCTTGATCGACGCCACTCCGTGTTTGGCAAAGTTGTCGAAGGGCTCGACGTGATTCACGCGATCGGCCGAACGGCGACCGATGGCCAGGACAGGCCCAAGACACCAATCGTGATGAACAAGGTCACGATTAGTCGAATCTGACATCTACGAAGATATTCGTTGACATCTACGAATAGATTCGTATGATGTGGGCATGGCTCAACTCCGGCTGCGGCCGACTGATGCGGAACTCGCGATTCTCCAGGTGCTCTGGGATCGTGGCCCCTCGACTGTCAGGCAGGTGTTTGAGGCGCTGGCCGGCGAGCGCGAGACTGGTTACACCACCACGCTGAAGCTGATGCAGATCATGGCTGAAAAGGGCCTGGTCCTGCGCGATGAGTCGTCCCGGACGCACGTCTACGAGGCCAGAGCCTCTCGCGACGTGACGCAGCAGCGACTCGTCAGCGATCTGCTGGACCGCGCGTTCGGCGGTTCGGCCGCCACGCTCGTCATGCAGGCGCTCAGTTCGCACCCAACCTCGGCCGAGGAACTCAAGGACATCGAGCGGCTCATCGCTGACTACAAGGGGAAGAAGCGATGAAGGATGCCCTGGCTCTAGCTCTGGTCCACTTCATCTGGCAGGGAGCCCTGCTCGCCGCAGCGGGATGGGTGCTCATTCGGGTGTCGAAGACTCCATCGATTCGGTACGTCATCGGCATCGCGACGATGGGGGCGATGCTGTCGGCGCCGGCGTTGACGTTCGTCGCGGTGACTTACCCCGGCCTCCTCGTCGACGACACCAGGAGCCCCTCGCAGATATTCCAGCCGCAGGGTGCTGGGGGTCGTTCTGTTGTCCCTGCGTCTGGTGGGTGGTTGGGCGGTGGCTCGTCGAGTGGCGGCGCAGTCGCTGACGCCGGTGGGCACCGACTTGCAGCACCTGGCCGCACAGGTGGCGGCCCGCTTGAAGGTGCGCCGGGCGGTGCGCGTCTGTGAGTCGGCGTCGGTGGCCGTCCCCATCATGATTGGCTCGTTGCGTCCGGTCATCGTGTTGCCTGCGGCAGTGCTGGCCGCGTTGCCTCTGGTCGCAACTTGAGGCACTCCTTGCGCACGAGTTCGCGCACATCCGTCGACACGACTACCTCGTCAACCTCCTGCAGTCGGTGGTCGAGACGATGTGTTTCTACCATCCTGCGGTGTGGTGGATGTCGCGCGAAGTGCGCCGGCAGCGCGAACAGTGTTGCGACGACATCGCCGTGGGTGTGTGCGACTGCCTGACGTATGTGTCTGCTCTTTCGGCGCTGGCCTCGATCGCGCCGCCGCGGTTGGCGCTTGCGGCCACAGGGGGCTCGCTTCGTGACCGTGTTCGGCGCCTTGTTGAACCTGCTCCTCACTCATCAGCCAAAGGAGGCTGGATGGCCATGCTCCCAATGCTCCTCGTTGTATCGTTTGTCGCTCCTCAGGCCTGGGGTGTCCAGGTTGTTCCGCCGGTGCCACCGCCGCCAGCCATCGTCATTGAGCAGGCGCAGGCCGTGCCCGTCACGGTTCCGTCGGCACCCGTTCAGGTGACCCGACGGCCGTCCGTCCGCGTTGCGCCCAGCATTGTGGTGGCGCGTCGCTCGGTGGACGTCGTGGTTCGCGGGCTGGCTGACATGTCTCGACGCGCGCAACTCGCCTCGCTCGAACTCCGCCTTCGTCAGGAAGAGATGCAGGTCGCGAGGCAAAAGGAGCTGGTCGAAAAGGGTCTTTCAACCCGGGATGCGGCCGCTGTCGCGGAACTGCAAGTTGATCAGACGAGGGTGGAGATCGAAGCTCTCAGGAAACTTCACGTGCTCAATGTACGTGACGTCGTCGTGAGGAAAGAGTTGTCGGCCCTGGACCCGGATGCCATCGTGCAGGCCCAGGATCACGTGACGATCGCGGTTGCTGGCGAGCCGGACCTTCCCACTGGGTTCACGGTAAGCGACGATGGCGCGATTCGGTTTCCGTTTCTCGGCAGCATCAGGGTGCAGGGGTCCACGGCCCGTCAAGTGCAGTCCGTCATCCAGAAGCTGATCGCCGACAAGAAGCTGGCTCAGAACGCCTCAGTGACCGTTTCCGTGAGGCGTGCGCGGGGGCGGTAACACCCCGGTCGCCGCCAATCCAACTGCTGTCTTCGTGCGTCTAATGCCTATGCTGACGAGGGAAGCACGATGACGATGAGACTCCGGGCGGCTGCCGTTCTGGCCCTGGTAGCGACGGTGCCCCTGTGGGCACAGGTGCCGGTGCCCAAGCCTCCGGCCGAGGCGGGTCGCGATACTCAGGCCCAGGCGCAGGCTCCGGCCACCGCGTTGATCATGGGCACCGTGGTCACCGGCACCGGTGGACAGCCAGCCGATGGCGTTCGACTGACGTTGTCCGGCGCTGAACTGCGCGGTTCACGCTCCACCCTGACCGACGACAACGGCAAGTTTGCGTTCCTGGCTCTGCCGCCAGGTACCTACACCCTTCGGGGCGTGAAGACGGGCCATGTCAGCGCCACGTTCGGTCAGAAGTCTCCGGGTCGTCCTGGCACGCCAATCGTCCTCGCCGTGGGGCAGCAGCTGAAAAACGTGTCGCTCGAAGTACCGAAAAGCGGCGTCATCTCCGGGATCATCTACGACGAGAAGAGCCGTCCGGCCGTCAGCACTACCGTTCGCGTAATGCAGTGGTCCATGCAGTCCGGCGAGCGGGTGTTGAACTCCGCCGGCACTGCGACCACCGACGACCGCGGCATGTATCGCGTCTTTGGGCTGGCCCCCGGCGAATACATCGTCAACGCCGTCCCGAGGAACACGACGACGACGTTGATGACGGGCGAGGACCTCCAGAGCCTTCAGCGGATGGAGGAGCTGACCCGCATGGGGCTGGCATCGCCGGTTGATCTGGAGCGGCTGGCCCGCGACGTCGCCACGACGCCCAACACGACAAACGACCCGGTGTCGGGTTACGCGGCCGTCTATTATCCCGGCACCGCACAGGCCGGCACGGCCCAGTCGGTGAAGATTGGCGTCAGTCAGGAACTGCTCGGCATCGACTTCCAGTTGCAGCGTGTGCCACTCTCCCGCGTCACCGGGCAGGTCACTGTGCCCAGCAACGTCAATGTCACCGGCGTGCAGGTGCGTTTGACCGACCGGACGTCGCCGACGCCCGGCCAGGGGATGTTCTCGGCGCGGCCCGACCGCAACGGCGTGTTCACCATCTCGTCGGTACCACCCGGGCAGTACGAGGTCAGCGCGACAGTCGCGGTACCGGTGGTACGCCCACCGGTACCGTCCGTGCCAGGGGCCGATTCATCCCAGGCGGCCCGAGAAGTGCAGATGCAGATGGACATGCAGATGTCGGGTGGTGGTCCCAGACTGTGGGCGTTGGCCGAGGTCACGGTTGACGGCGGCTACTCGCCCAGCGTCACGCTGTCACTGCAGGAAGGCATGACGGTGAGCGGCAGTGTGGCGTTTGATGGCACGGCGGCGCTCCCGGCACGACTCAATCAGGTACGAGTCACCTTGTCGCCGCACGGCATGGTGATGTCGTCGAGCGGTGTGAGCACGCTCAACGCCACGGCTGACGCGAATGGGCGTTTTACCTTTGCCGGTGTGGTGCCTGGCCAGTATCGGATTCGTGCGTCCAGCGTTGCCGGGTGGAACTTGAAGTCCGTCGTCGCGGAGGGCCGGGACAGCCTCGACTTCTGGGTGGACGTGAGGCCGGGAGAAAACGTGTCAAGCGTCGTCGCGACGTTTGGCGACAAGGCCACCGATCTGAAAGGCATGTTGCAGAGCCAGACCGGACAACCCACCGCCGACTACACCGTGATCATCTTTCCGTCCGACAGCCGGTATTGGGTGCCGTTGTCACGACGGGTGCGTTCCGCTCGACCGTCCACCGACGGCAAGTTCTCATTCGGCGGCCTTCCAGCCGGAGAATACCGGCTGGCCGCGGTGACGGACGTGGAATCGGGCGCGTGGTATGACCCGGCGCTGCTGCAGCAGTTGCAGCAAGCGTCTGTGTCGGTACGCCTGATCGACGGGCAACCCGTGATTCAGAATCTGCGTGTCAGCGGCAGTGAGACGCGACCGTAGGGCGTGGCTTCAGCCGCGCCATGACGGTCAGGCCAGCGTCGGGTGCCGGTCCTTCCACTCCGTGGCCTGCTCATAGCCGTGCGCGATGCGGCAAATCGTGGCTTCGTCGTAGAGGCGCCCGGTCACCATCAACGGCTGCGGCAGATTGCTGACGAAGCCGCACTTGAGCGCAATGGCCGGATGGCCGGTCAGGTTCGTGGCCGCAAGTCCCGCGTTGTTCGATGAAATGAACGCGTCGTACTTGTCCATGAATGTGTCCCACTCACGCATCAGGAGCGTTCGGATCCGCTGCGCACGCAGGTACTCCACGGCCGGAACGAAGCGGGCCGATCGGAACGTGGCGCCCCACGTGCTGTTGCTGGCCGTCATCAGGTCGGTTCCCCGTGACCTGGTCAGGTCATCAAACGCCGCTGCGGCTTCCACGCTCAGCACGAAGCTCAGGGCGTTGGCGGGATAGTCGGGCAGGTCCACGGGTTCGAGTGTGGCGCCCAGTTTCTGGAGCGTCGCCATGGCGTCCTGAAGATTTTTCAGTCGCTCCGCCGCGGCAGCCTGCTGCTGGCCCGCATTCGCGTCGCCCCCGCGTCCACCCCCCGCACCGGCGCCACGCGCGCCGCCACGGCCGGCCGGTGCCGCTTCGAAATCGCCTCGGACATAGCCGATGCGGTAACCCGCCAGCGGCAGGTCCGCGTTCCACGTGAAGGCGGCGTCGGCCACGCTTTCATCGCGGCCATCGGGGCCGTAGATGGCGTTGAGCACCAGGACACAGTCTTCAACGCTGCGGCACATCGGCCCAATCTTGTCCATCGTCCACGACAACTCCATCGCGCCGTAGCGGCTGACGCGACCGTACGTGGGTCGCAGGCCCACAACGCCGTTGACCGCTGTGGGCGAGATGATCGAGCCGCGTGTTTCGGTGCCGATAGAGAAGCCGACGCACCCAGCGGCCGTGGCAGACCCTGGGCCTGCCGACGAGCCGCTCGAGCCTCCCTGCGGGTTCCAGGGATTGCGCGTGCGGCCGCCGAACCACTGGTCGCCCTGCGCAAGCGCGCCCATCGTGAGCTTCGCCACGAGGACCGCGCCGGCATCGCGCAGGCGCTCGACTACGGTCGCGTCATAGTCGGGCACCTGGTTCATATACGGTTCGGCGCCAAACGTTGTCGCGATGCCCTTGGTGGCCAGCAGATCCTTCGCGCCCCAGGGAATGCCGTGAAGCGGTCCTTTGTACTTGCCCGATGCGATGGCCTTGTCCGCGTCGGTCGCCTGCTGCAGGGCCAGTTCCTCGGTGATCGTGACGGCGAAGAGGAGGGTGGGCTGATAGCGCTTGAGCCGCGCCAGGTACATCTGCGTCAACTCGGTGGACGACACCAGCTTGCGTTCGAGCAACGCGGCGAGTTTCGTCACGGGCCAGAAGGCGACGTCCTCGAGGTTGGCCGGCCGCTTGATCGACCCAATCGCCGGTTTGCTGTACCGCACGATCCGGCCTGGCGTGGCAGGCCCCTTCGGCTTCTCTCCTGGCAGGTAGGGCCGGAACGTCAGCGCCACTTCCGTGTCGTGGGGAATGTCGATCTGTCGCAGTTGCTGATAGGTGGAGAGGTTGGCGTTGAGGCTGCGCGCAATCGCCTCTTCTTCGGCCGTGTGGAAGTCGAGTCCGGTGATGGCCTCGGCGCAGTCCACCGTCTCGCGCGAGATCGGTCCCACCGCGGCCTGCTGCGCAAGCGCCTTCGTCGCCACGGCACCAGCCACGGCAACTGGGACCGCCTTCAAAAAGGCACGCCGACTCTTGGTTTCGCTCATTTTTTCTCTTTCAGCCCGGCTGGAAGAGCCACGTCCGCATCGGACGCGGCCGTGTCAATCGACAGCGTCTCAATCGTCGAGGTATAGAGCAGACTGCGCTGTTCGGGCTTCTTGTTGCCCATCATCCGGCGCGCCAGCGCGCCGCTGAGTCCGCCACCGCTGGCCGGTGCCGCCGGCGCCTGAGCCATGGCCGCCGTGCTCTTGACCGTCTCGGTCTTCTGCACAACGAGCAGCGGCGTGCCGTCGAGCTTCTTCATCTGATCTTCGGTCTGGGCCATCACCTTCTGCAGGCTCGGATACATCGCGGCCATACTGGCGAACTGTTGTCCCATCGCCGACAGACTGTCGCCGTACACGGCCTTGATGAACTTCAGATCGAACTGTCCCACTTCGTTCAGCGCCGCAAGGCGCGGGCCCACCCAGGTTTCATTCGTGAGAACCATGCCCCCACCCTCCTCGAGGGTCTTGCCCTTTTCGTGCGCCGTGATCGTGACCACCATCTGTTTCGTCGGGTGGCCGGCAATCGTCCGGGTCTCGCCGGTGGCCTTCACGTCGACGCTCACTTCAATTTCTTTCCCCGACTGGTCCAGTTGGTCGCGATCCTCGGTCGGCATGTCCTTGGCGGCCTTGGCTGCGTCTGCCTGGGCCTTCTTGATCTGCTCGCGCATTTGCGCAAACGTCATGACCCGGTATTCCTTCTTCTTGAAGTCGATGTCGTAGACCTTTTCTTCGGTCAGGTCGATGATCTGTCCTGTCTGGTCATTCATCGTCGCTTTCCGGTTGCCTTTGACCGCGACGCTGGACGTTTGACCATCCTTGGCCGCCGATCCTCCGGCCATGCCCATCACCCGGCCCAGCATGCCCTCGAACTTCACTACGGTCTTCTCGCGCTTCTTGACGTCGGCATGCAGCAACGGCACAAGCGTGGTGGCCGCAGTCAAGCCCAGGACAACAAACGCGCAACTCAGGTTCTTTCGTGTCATAACAGTCCTCCCAACGGGGCTATTCTATGGCAGCGGAGGTCGAATGAGACACTTGGTCGCGGTGGCGGTGGCAACTGCGCTGTTTGCAGGTCAGGGAGCACAGACGATGGAACAGCGACGAGCGATTACCGCCGGAGCCCCCCCGATCGGGCCCTACAGCCCGGCCGTGGTCGCCGGTGGCCTGGTCTATGTCTCCGGCCTGCTCGGCACCGGTGCCGACGGCCAGTTGGCCGGACCGGATGTGGCGTCGCAAACGCGCCGCATCCTCGACCGGATGACCGAGATTCTCGAGGCCGCAGGCTCCTCGCTTGGGCAGACGGTGAGCGTCTCGGTGTTCCTGAAGAACCCGGGCGACTTCGAGGCGCTCAACGCGACCTACCGCGACTACTTCCGTGAGAGTCCCCCGGTGCGGACCACCGTTGTGGCTGACCTCCTCAACGGCGCCCTGGTGGAGATCGCGGCCATTGCGGTGCCCAAGGGCGCCACGCGTGAGGTCCTCCATCCGACCGGGTGGGCCAAATCCCCCCGTCCATATTCCTATATCGTCCGCACCGCCGATCTGGTCTTTCTTTCCGGGCTGGTCTCGCGGCGAGGTATGGATGACGCGCTCGTGCCCGGGTCTGTGGATGTCCAGACCACGACCATTCTTGATAACGCCGCCACATTGCTCAGCACCGCCGGTGTGGGGCTGGAGGATGTCGTCCAGTCGCGCGTGTTCATTACAGACAATGTGGTGTTCGACACCATGAACAGCACCTACAGAACCTACTTTCCAAAGGCGCCGCCGGCGCGCGCGACCGCCGTGGCCCGCCTGATGGGTAGTGATTTTCTTGTGGAGATTACGCTGGTCGCCACACGAGGCGAGAAAGAAGTGCTCGGCGCCGTGGTGTCGCCGAGCCTGCCGCTGTCCACGGCCGTGCGTGCCGGCAATCGCGTGTTCCTTTCCGGCGTGCTGGGCAATACCGATGCAAACATGGGCGACCCGGTCGCGCAGACGCGCGAGGTCATGACGAGGATTTCCCGGACGCTGACGGCTGCCGGTCTGTCGTTCGCCGACGTCGCGGACAGCACGGTGTATTTGACGGATCTCACGCAGTTTGCGGCGATGAACGGCGTCTATCGGGAGTTCTTCCCGAGCGCTCCGCCGGCCAGGGCCACCGTGGGTACTCGACTGGTCAGCCGGAACGCGGTCGTCGAGATCATGATGACCGCCGTGCGGTGATGGCCGCGCTCCTGTCCGAGGCCTCGCGCGTCGAGGTGCGATCGATGATGAGGCTGGCCGTACCGGTGGTGCTCGCCGAGATGGGCTGGTTCACCATGAGCCTTGTGGACACCATCATGGTGGGGCCGCTCGGGCCGGCGGCCATCGGTGCGGTTGGTACCGGCAGCATCCTGTTCATGACGCTGATGGTGTTCGGCTTCGGCACCTTGCTGGCGCTTGATACGTTCGTCTCTCAGAGCTTCGGCGCCGGCCGCATCGATGAGTGCCACCGCTGGTTGTTCGCCGGGGTGCAACTGGCCGCGATTCTTTCTGTGGTGCTGTTGGGCGCCTCAGTGGCAGGCATCGCGGCGTTGCCGGCTGTCGGGTTTCATCCGGATCTGGTGGGCGACCTCACGTCCTACATGGCGCACCTGGTCTGGTCGGGTCCGCCCTTGCTGGCGTACGTCGTCTTTCGACGCTACCTGCAGGCGATGAATCTGGTGAGGCCCATCATGGTGGCGCTCGTCGCCGCGAATCTGATGAACGCGTTTGTGAACTGGGTGCTGATTTTCGGCAACCTCGGAATGCCTGCGATGGGCGTCGCCGGTGCGGCGTACGCAACTGTCGTGTCGCGTGTGGTGCTGGCCGCCAGCCTGCTGGGCATCATCCTGTACAACGAGCGTGACAACCCGTCCGGCCTGCACGACGTGCCGTTCCGGTGGGAGGGGGATCGTGTGTGGCGCCTCTTTCATCTTGGCTGGCCGGCGGCGCTGCAAATCACCCTTGAGGTGGGCGTGTTCGCCGCCGCATCGGCGCTGGCGGCGCGGATCGGGCCACTGGCCTCAGCGGCCAATCAGGTCGTGCTGAACATCGCCGGGTTCATCTTCATGATTCCGTACGGACTCGGATCGGCGGCGGCCGTCAGGGTGGGGCAGGCGGTTGGGCGCCGCGATACGCCTGGCGTTCGCCGAGCAGGATGGGCGGCCCTGGCCATCGCGTCCATGGTCATGACGCTTGCGGCGGTACTCTTCCTGACGGCTCCGTCCGCACTGATCCGCGTCTATTCCACCGACGCGACGGTCATCGAGCTCGGCATCGTCCTGCTGTTCATCTGCTCGGTGTTCCAGTTGTTCGACGGCTTGCAGACCGTGGCCACCGGTGCCCTGCGGGGCCTGGGCGACACCAGGACGCCGATGATGCTGAACCTCGTTGGCCATTGGGCGATAGGCCTACCCATCGGCTACGTGCTGTGTTTCAATCGCGGGTGGGGCGTGGCCGGCCTGTGGGCCGGGCTGTCGGTGGGACTCATCCTCATCGGCGCATCGCTCCTGATGGTCTGGCACGTCAAGAGTCGCGCGGTCGTGTTCAAGGAGGCATCATGAAAAAGAGGTTCTGGATTTCACTCTGGGCAGTCTGTCTGTCGCTGTCGGCGTGCGGGGCTCCAGCGCCGACGGCCGCTGATGCGGACGCGTTCCTCAAGGACATGAACGAGACGATGCTGGCCCTGGGCCGCGATGCGGGCCAGGCCGGTTGGGTGTATTCCACCTACATCAACGACGACACCGAAGCGCTGAACGCCCGCGCGAACCAGAAATACATCGAGGCCATTGCCCGGTTCGCGAAGGACGCTGTCAAGTTCGACGCTGTAACGGTGTCTCCCGACGCTCGGCGCCAGCTGGACCTGCTGAAGGTGTCGTTGGTGCTGGTGACTCCGGGCAACCCGCAGGAGGCGTCGGAGCTGACCACGATTGCCGCCGGTCTTGAAGGCACATACGGCAAGGGCCGATGGTGTCAGGATGCGGCGAAGCTGATCGCATGCCTGGACATCGAACAAATCACTGACATCATGGCGACGTCGCGCGATGAGCGTCGGCTGCGCGAGGTGTGGGACGGCTGGCACACCATCTCAACGCCAATGCGTGCCGACTACACGCGATTCGTGGAACTGGGGAACAAGGGGGCGCGCGAGCTCGGCTTTGCGGATACCGGCGCCATGTGGCGGCTGAAGTACGACATGCCGGCCGACGACTTCACGAAAGAACTCGACCGACTGTGGCAGCAGGTGCGGCCGCTGTATGAATCGCTCCACGCGTACGTGCGGCTGAAGTTGCGCGAGAAGTACGGCGACGTTGTGCCCGCCGACGGCCCCATCCCGGCGCATCTGCTGGGGAACATCTGGGCGCAGGACTGGTCGAACATCTATCCGCTCGTCTCGCCGGGGAGCGCGGATCCCGGCTATTCCCTGTCCGACATCCTGAAACGCCGCAAGGCGACTGCCGTGGACATGGTGAAGATGGGGGAGCGATTTTATTCGTCGCTGGGTCTGGCGCCGATGCCCGCGACGTTCTGGACGCGGTCGATGTTTACCAAGCCGCAGGATCGCGACGTGGTGTGCCATGCCAGCGCGTGGGACGTTGACTACGAGGACGACCTTCGCATCAAGATGTGCATCGATGCGACCGATGAAGATTTTTCGACGATCCATCACGAACTCGGGCACAACTACTACCAGCGAGCCTACAAAGCGCTGCCCACCATCTACCGCGACAGCGCGAACGACGGATTCCACGAAGCCATCGGCGATACGATCGCGCTCTCCATCACGCCGGAGTACCTCGTGAAAATCGGCTTGATCGACAAGGCGCCGGATGCTTCGAAGGATCTCGGCCTGCTCATGGGGCGCGCGCTCGAAAAGATCGCCTTCCTGCCGTTCAGCCTGCTCGTGGACCAGTGGCGATGGCAGGTCTTCTCGGGGCAGATTGCACCGGCCGACTACAACAAGGCGTGGTGGGCACTGCGACTCAAGTACCAGGGCGTTGCGCCCGCCTCGCCTCGGGGGGAAGAATTTTTCGATCCTGGCGCGAAGTACCACGTCCCAGGAAACACGCCCTACACGCGCTACTTCCTGGCGCATATTCTCCAATTCCAGTTTCATCGCGAGTTGTCGAAGACGGCCGGCTGCGCGACGCCGCTCCACAGGTGTTCGATCTACGGCAGCGCTGAGGCAGGAAAGCGTCTGGAGGCCATGCTGCAGATGGGGCTGTCCAAGCCGTGGCCCGATGCGCTCGAGGCTCTCGCGGGATCGCGTCAGATGGATGCCACCGCAATGGTTGACTACTTCGCGCCCCTCAAGACCTGGCTTGACGCGCAACTCAAGGACACACCCGTAGGCTGGAGATGACGATGATAGACAAGACCCTGGAAGAATTGAGATACCCCACGGGCAAGTGGGTGAAGGTGGCGAACCCTGATGCGGCCACGAGGGCGGCGATGATCGCGGCGGTGGCCGATGTCCCTGCGGCACTTTCACGCGCATTGGCTGGGCTCACTGATGTGCAGCTCGATGCGCCGTATCGACCCGGAGGATGGAGTCCGCGTCAGATCGTGCACCATCTGGCCGACAGCCACATGAATGCGTTTATCCGGCTCAAGCTGGGTCTCACCGAGGACAATCCGACGATCAAGCCCTACGAAGAACAGACATGGGCAGACACGCCGGATGGCCGTGACACGCCGGTGGCCCTTTCGATGTCAATCATCGAGGGGCTGCACGCCCGGTGGGCGCACCTCCTGCGATCGCTCGACACGACGGCGTTCGACCGGACCATCCAGCACCCCGAGCGGGGCCCGATGAGCCTGTGCGACCTGCTTCAGCTCTATGCGTGGCACGGCAACCACCACACCGTGCAGGTCCTGCAGATGCGCGAGCGGATGGGCTGGTAAGCCCATCCGTCAGTGCCATCGTCAGCGGGCTGTGGCCGGTACGCCTGTCGTCATCCACGCGGGCGCAGGTTCCCCCTTGAGGTAGTGCGCGAACCAGGCCCCGATACGGCGGTGGTAGTCGATCTGGTTCTTCTTCACCCGAAGGCCGTGGTCTTCGTTGTTGTAGACCAGCATGACCACGTTCTTGCGAGCCCGACGGGCAATGTTATAGAGCTCGACGGACTGATGCCAATACACGGTGCCGTCGTTGTCGCCGGTCATCAGCAGCAATGGCGTGGTCATGGTGGAAATACCGAACACCGCCGAATTCCTGATGTACGCCTGCAGGTCTTCGTAGAGAGGCACCACCATGCGTTGTTGCCCGGTCTCGATGTGATCGGTTTCGGCGATGCCGGCGCTCCAGTGGTGGTTGCCGTAGTTGCTGATGAGATTCGAGATGCCGGCACCCGAGACGGCCGCAGCAAAGACGGTCGAGTGGGTGGCGAGGTACATTGCATCAAAGCCGCCCCACGAGTGGCCCATCACGCCCACCTTCGTGCCGTCGACCACGCCCATGTCGATGACCTTCTTCACAGCAGCCGACACACATTCAACCACCGACACGCCCGGCTCACGGGGCTGAAACACGATGTCAGGCTGGAAGAAGAAGTAGCCCTGCTGCGTGAGCACGGTGCCGTTGTAGTAGTCGCGCTCAGAGGGCGACGTGAACCTGTGCAGACCGTCGGAGAGTTTCTCGTAGAGATACACCACCATTGGGTACTTCTTGCCGGGCTCGTAGTTCGCCGGGTAATACAACGAGCCCTGCAATGTCATCTTCGGCTGGCCCTTCGGGTGAACGGTGTAGTCCACCAGCTCCGACCGTGTCCAGGCGTACTTCGGCAAGAACGCATTCGTCTCGGTGACCGCTCGTGCGTTGGCCAGATCCGGCCCCGTGATGAAGAGGTCGGGCGAGTCGGTGGCGGCCTGTACGGTGTAGATGAACGTATCCGCCTTCTCGGCTTTCGTGAGACCACTCACGCTCTTGTCGAGCCAGATCAACTGCGCGACTCCGCCAGATGCGGCGGGCGCGAAGCGCGAATAGCCCGACTTCTTCGAGCGTGTGCCGAAGGTCGTCAGGTAGCCGCGTTCGAGGTCGAGCGGTTCAGGTGGCGCGCCAAACCCCGCGGCGTCCACGCGCAGGTAACGATGCCGCACCTGCGTCGCGGCACCGGTCGTCAGCTTCGTGGCGCTCCTGCCATCAGGCGTCACCTTCCACAGGTCAAACGCATCGTTGAGTACCACCGCCTCGTCGTTGTTCGTCCAGCCGGCCACTCCGAACATCGGCTTCTCGGGCGCCGTGCTGTCGGACTCCGTATCGACGAACGACGTCTTCACCGACCGTGTGATGTTCGTGACGGCCTTCGTGGCGAGGTTGATGGTCCAGTAGTGGCCGCCCTCAGAATACATGAGGTACTTGCCAGTGGGACTAACCGATGGTCCACCCGCCATGCGTGTCCTGATGGGCGTCCGCGCGCCGGTAGCGAGGTCCGCGATCAGCACATCCGCCGCTGACCGGCCAATGGACCGGTCCATCAGGTACGGCGTGAACTCAGAGATCAGGGCCAGCGTCGAGCCGCGAATGGGTGTGACCTGTTCGTTGAATGACTTGCCGACGACGACAAGCGTTCCGTCGGTCAGGTGCCACACCGCCGGGAGGTTCCTTCGGCGATCGTTTGCGACACCGAGCTTCTGTGCCGGCATGACCGTGGTGTCGTTCCAGTGCCACACGTCGAGGTCGGCCCGCTCGGGCACCGCGGCGCCGCGGCCGGCGCCGCGTCCGCCCTCTGGCGACGCAGGCTTCTCAGCCCAGTCCGCCACGCCGACCATGACCATGGCGCTGTCACCGGGGCTCACATCGAGCCACGACGGCCGTCGGAAGGTGACCAGGCGCTGCGACGCCGGCAGTGCGCCGGCCGTGGGGTCCAGTCTGATCGCCCGTTCGCCGGGTTGTCCCACAGACGTCCATGCCAGAACCACCTGCGTCGGGCCATCACGTTTGTCGTCGGACCTGGAGCGAAGCGCCAGCAGGTCGGCTGAATCGTTTCGCCAGACGATCGCGGAGTAGTCTGAGGCAGAAGCGTCCAGCACCTTCAACACCGACGTGGCCGCGTTGAACAGATGGATGCCGTTGCCGGCCTGACCTTCCGCGCTGATGACCATGGCCAGGAGCCGGCCCGTGTCGGAGGCTTGCCACGCGTATTCAGTCACGTTACCGAAGGTCGTTGTCGTTCCTGACGCAAGGTCACGAATCATCACCGTGGTGCCGATCGCCGCTGGCGGCGCGGCTGCGGCTGCACCACCTCGGCCTGCTGCAGGCGGGGCCGCGGGCGTTGCAGCGGCCGGTGCGCCTGGTGCTGCAGGCGCGTAACGCTTCATCGCGATCGACTGGCCCGTGCGATCGAACGCGAATGACTCGATGCCTTCGATGACGGTTTCTGTTTGCGTCGCGAGGTTGAGCAGACCCAACTTCCGTTGGATCTGCTGGCGTGCGGTTCGCAGGCGTTCCTGCTCGGCCTCGGACTGGCCGATGGCGTAGGCCAGCCAGGTTGAGTTCGAGGTGAAACTGGCCTGCGCGCCGAAGGCGACGACCTTCGGGCTGGCTGCCGGCGCGGTTGCGGCCACCCGCAATTCGTTGTCGCCTCCGACACGGTTGATCCCGTACGCGAGCCACTTGCCGTCGGGCGACAGGCCACCACGCGGGGCACCAGGCGCCAGGCTTTCAAACTGGTCGTAGTCGGCCGGTGTGAGAGCAGGTTTGTTCTGGGCGTTGGGTGAGATCGTCCAGCCAAGAACGAGCGCAAAAAACGCGGCAACACACATCACTGACCGGCGCATGGCATTCCCTCCACGTGACAAGAAGACGGCCATTCTAGCGCACGGTCAGGCGCCGGGGTACTTTCGCGCGACGTAGTCGTCCACCAGGGACTGGAACGCGATCGCGAGCTCGCTGTAGGTGCCCCGGAGTGAAGTGACGTGTTGTCCGTCGACGTAAATTGGACAGTTGGGCGACTCGCCGGTGCCGGGCAGTGAAATGCCGATGTTGGCCGCCTTCGACTCACCAGGGCCGTTGACGACACAGCCCATCACCGCCACGGTCATGGTCTCCACGCCCGGGTGCTGCGTCTTCCACACGGGCATCATCTCTCGCACGTATCCCTGGATGCGCTCAGCCAGTTCCTGGAATGTTGTGGATGTGGTGCGGCCGCAACCAGGGCACGCCACGATGGCCGGCGAAAACGCTCGCAGGCCCAGCGCCTGCAGAATCTCACACGCGGCGTACACCTCTTCGCGACGGTCGCCATCGGGCCGCGGCGTCAGAGACACGCGAATCGTGTCGCCAATCCCTTCCGCCAGCAGCACGCCCAGTGCCGCTGCGGACCAGGCGATACCCTTGATCCCCATCCCGGCCTCGGTCAGCCCGAGGTGCAGGGGCTGATGCGTGCGGCGAGCGAGGTCGCGGTACACGGCAATCAGGTCGCGAGGACGCGAGACCTTGCACGAGATGATGATCTGGTCGGTGCGCAGGCCGCAGTCGAGCGCCAGTTCTGTGGATTGCAGGGCCGAGAGCACCATGCACTCGTTCACGATGTCTTCGGACGACCTGCCCAGATCGCGGTCCGTGTTTTCCTGCATCTTCGCCATCACGAGTTCCTGATTCAGGGACCCGCCGTTCACGCCGATGCGCACCGGCTTCTGGTGCTCCACGGCCACCTGGCAGATGGTGGAGAACTGCTCGTCACGCCGACGCCCCGTGCCAACGTTCCCAGGATTGATGCGGTACTTGTCGAGGGCCGACGCCGCGGCAGGGTGGCGCGTCAGCAACTGATGTCCGTTGTAGTGGAAGTCGCCGATGAGCGGAGCCGTGCACCCCGCGTCGATCATCCGCTGCTTGATTTCCGGCACCGCGGCGGCTGCCTCCGGCGTGTTGACGGTGACCCGCACCATCTCGGAGCCGGCCTCGAAGAGCTCCACACACTGGCGCGCCGTGGCCGCCGCATCACTGGTATCAGTCATCGTCATGCTTTGCACGACGATGGGCGCACCGCCGCCGACCTGGACGGAACCCACGCGCACGCCGAATGTCTTGTGCAGCCGCACCGGAATGGCCATGGAACCGATCATACGACGGCCAGCCCGTCTTCACCGGAGTCACAAGGGATGATGGACCCCAGGTGTGGGGCCGATAGAATGATCTGGGGTGGTGCGTATGAGCAGAATGAAGATCGCTGTTGTCGGGATGTTGATGGTGGGACTGGCAGGATCGGCCATGGCGCAGGCCGTGACTGAGGCGGATCTGGGCCGCCTGGATGTGGCCGCAACCGGGGTCACCCGGCAGGCGACTGTTCTCAAAGCGTCGGACCCGACGTTGGCCTCTGAGGTGGACAAGGCGGTGGCCCTGCTCAAGGACGAGATCATTTATCTGCGCGTCCGTCTGCGCCGCGAGGGCTCCGTGCCGCGCGCCGAGTACACGGACCTGCGCGACCGATTGGAGACGCTGCGCGTGAAGGCCGTCGGCCAGAGAGTGACCGTGCAACCCGTCATTGCTGATGATCCCGTCAAGGGCGCGCGCGAGTGGACGGTGCCCGTCGGAACCGAAATGGACGTCCGGCTGCAGACGACGCTGAACTCTCGCACAGCAAAAATTGAGCAACGCTTTGAGGCGACGACCGTGGTCGATTTGAAGATGGAGGGTGACGTGGTCCTGCCCGCCGGCACCATCGTCCGCGGGTTTGTAGGCTCGGTGCATCCTGCGGGGCGGGTGGAACGGCGCGGAAGCCTGACGCTGGCCTTTGACGAAGTGGTGCTCAAGAGCGGTCCTGCTCGCCTGCGAGCGTCGGTGACGCAGGCGCTTGACGGCAAGATGAGCGAAGACGTCAGCCGTATCGGAACGGGTGCCGTGGTGGGGGCGATTCTCGGAGGACTGCTCGGCGGCGGCAAGGGCCTGCTGGTTGGGGTGCTGGTGGGCGGTGGCGGCACGATTGCGGCGACCGATGGCACGGATGTGGACCTGCCGGCCGGAACCTTGCTGCGACTGCGAATCGATTCCCCGCTGGAGGTTCGATAGACTCGTTGGATGATGTCCGTCCCTGATCACGCACGGCGCGTGGCCGCAACTGCGGACGCCTTTGAGGCGTCGATGACGCGGTTCTTGTCTCGCGTGGAGCAGGCCACCGATGCGGCCGCCGAACGGGTGCCACCAGATGGCGGCTGGTCGGTGGCCGGTATTGTCTGGCATGTGGCCGTCACCAATGAACAGTTCGCGGCGCTTGTGGATGGCTCGGTGCCGCTGGCGATTGCGCCTGAGGCCGATTTCGTCGAGACGCCCTTTTCGGAAATCACCGCTCTTGTGCCTGACAAGCTCGAGGCACCAGACACGTTTCATCCCCCGGAAGGCGTCACCCGGGCCGAGGCCTTGGCGCGTGCGCGCGCCTCGCACGCGCGTTTGGCGCAGGCTCTGCGCGAAATCCCTGAATCGCGCGGCCTGTGGTCGGTCAATTCCATTCTCGGCCCGGTCACGGTGTATCAAGTGGGCGACTGGGCCTCGGCCCATGTGGCGCGCCACAACGCGCAGGCGAAACGACTGATCGGCTGACTTCGGGCGTCGGTCCGGAATCGGCGCTACAATTCCCAGTGTTCATACCTCCTGGGGGGAGGTTTTCAGCATGGCCACACACAAACTGAGTTCTGCTGCTGTCGTCGCGATGAGCGTCGCCGTTATTGCCGTCGTGGCCACGATTTCGCCGGTCGGCGCGCAGGCGCCCACCGCGGAACAGGCGCTCATCACGAAGGCCCGCGGTATCCATGAGCGTGTGATCACGCTCGACACACATGACGACATCAGTGCGAACAACTTCCGCGCTGACTGCAACTACACGATGCGCCTGACGACCCAGGTCAACCTGCCGAAGATGAAAGAGGGCGGGTTGGATGTGTCGTTCATGATTGTGTATGTCGGCCAGGGCGCGCTGACGGAGGAAGGGTATGCGAGTGCGTATCGCCAGGCGGTGGAAAAGTTTGACGCGGTGCATCGGCTGACGAAGGAGATTGCGCCGAACGAAATCGAACTGGCGCTGACGCCTGCCGACGTGGTGCGCATTGCCAAGAGCGGCAAGAAGGTGGCCGTCATCGGGATCGAAAACGGCTATGCCATTGGGACCGACCTCGAGCGCGTGAAGGAATTCTGGACGCGCGGCGGCCGGTATATGTCGCTGGCGCACAATGGCAACAGCCAGTTGGCCGACTCGAACAGCACCGAAGCCGCCAATGGCGGCATTCATGGTGGTCTGAGTCCCCTGGGCAAGCAGGTCATTGCCGAGATGAACAAGTGGGGGATCATGGTGGACATTTCCCATCCCTCCACGCAGGCCAACCTGCAGGCGATTGCGTTGTCGAAGGCGCCGGTGATTGCGTCGCACTCCTCGGTGCGGGCATTGGCGAATCACACGCGCAACATGGACGACGAGTTGTTGATGGCGCTGAAGAAAAACGGCGGCGTCATGCAGACCGTGGCGTTTGCCACGTACGTGAAGGTTGATGACAAGGCGGCCGATCGCCAGGCGGCGACCACCGCGCTGAACACCGAATTTGGGATTGCGGTGCCCGCGGGTCGCGGCGGTGGTGGTGGCGGCCGGGGGGCCGGTGCCGCCGGAGGGCGCGCGGGTGGTGAAGGACGCGGGCAAGCCGCGGTGCCAAGCGCCCCGCCGCCGTGTTCGATCGAGGATCCGAATACGGGGACCGCGCCGCAAGCGGCGCGTGGGGGCGGGGCAGGTCGCGGCGGTAATCAGGCCGCGCTGGCGGCCCTGACCCCGGAACGCCGCGCGGAATATGACACGAAGTTGGCGGAGATTCAGGCCAAGTACCCGGCTCCCGCGCGAGCCACGGTCTCTGATTTTGTGAACCATATCGATTATGCGGTGAAGCTCATTGGCGTTGATCACGTGGGAATCTCGTCGGATTTCGACGGCGGCGGCGGGGTGACCGGCTGGAACAGCGCGGCGGAGACCTTTAACGTGACTCTGGAACTGGTCCGGCGCGGCTATACCGAGGAACAGATCGGCAAGATGTGGAGTGGCAACCTGCTGCGGGTGTGGACCGAGGTCGAAAAGGTGGCCAAACAGATGCAGGCGGCGGCCAAGTGATGGACCGCTACTAATAAGGATACGGATCGGCGCGGGGCCACGGGCTCCGCGCCGGGACTAGATCCCCAGCTTCTTCCGCTTCAGGAAGAGGCCTTTTCTGGAAATACCCAGTAATTTCGCTGCATCTGACACCCTCCCGCCCGTGTGTTCGAGGGCCCGCGCGACAAAAGCCCTTTCGATATCCTCGAGGGCCTTGTCGAGCGGTTGATCCAGGCGGACGCTGGCGGTCGGCCCGGCGGGCGTCGACTCGGCCGCCGGTCGCCGTTTCGTCCATCCCTCCACGATTTCTGCCGAGAGGTCTGCCGCCCCGATTGTGGCGCCATCGTCGGCGAGGGCCACGACCCGGCGAACCTCGTTGGCCAGTTCCCTGATGTTGCCCGGCCAGTCGTGCAGCAGTAGTGCGGCGATGAAGTCGTCCCCGACGTTCAGGCGCTGTCGTCCGGCCTCTTCGCAGGCCTTCCGGACGAAGACTGCAGCCAGTGCGGGAATCTCGTCCTTGCGTTCGCGGAGCGGCGGAAGCCAGAGGGGCGCGACGCGAAGCCGATAAAAGAGGTCGCTCCGGAAGCGGCCCTGCGCGACCAGGGACTCGAGTGAGGCATTGGTGGCGGCCACGATCCGCACACGAGTGTGGGTGGGCCGGGGCTCGCCAACCGCATGGACTTCCCCGGATTCCAGGAATCGAAGCAGTTTGGGTTGGATGGCTGGGTCGAGGTCGCCGATCTCATCAAGGAACAAGGTGCCGTGTTCAGCCGCCCGAAACACGCCTCCCGACGCTTCGAACGCACCCGTAAACGCGCCACGCCGATGGCCGAAGAGTTGACTCTCAACCAGGTCCTTCGGGATGGCTGACGCGTTGAAGGGAACGAAAGGGCCTCGCGACCATTTGCTCTGAGTATGGATGACCCTGGCCATCACTTCTTTCCCCGTTCCCGTCTCGCCCATGATCAACACGGGCAATTCGCTCGAGGCCAGTTTGATCGCGACGCGGAGGACCTCCTGCATTCGGGGTGACCAGAACACGGAGTCACCGCTGCTCGGAAGGGAAACCTGCGGCCAGAGCAGGTCCTCGTCAAGCCGGTGTGGATCTCCGGAACGGCTGATCGCCGCTCTGGCGACCTCGACGAGGTTCCGGATCATCGAGACGTCTTCAAGTGTGTGCACGTCTCGAAAGCGGAGTACCGCGCGCCGGTCGACGTCAGACAGGATGATTCGGTGCGTGCCGTCCGATGCGGTCTCCCAGGCGACAGGTCCACCGGCGGTGTCGTCGCCCGCTGTCTCGGTCGTGACGTCAAGGCGTGAATGGAGGGAGGTGCTGGCCACCACAGCGGCGAGCCGTTGGCTCATGACGTCTATGGACTGACCGGCGCTGAGTGCGGTCGCGATGTCGGTGAGGATGAGATTGGTGCTCTCCGTGTCGACCTGGTCCCTCCGTTCGGCGGGCACGACAACGCGGGCGTGGTCGGGCAGCGCCTCACGCTCCTTTGTGACCACCCACTCCTGAAATCGATGGGAGATGGCCTGGCAGGCGCGAAGGGCCCGGTCGAAGTGCCGGGCGCCGCGCACGGCGTCGCCGCGCAGAGTCAGGCATGTGCCGGTGGCGGCCTCGACGGTGATGAGCGGATCGACGGCGCCTCTGGGGCAGAGGCGCAGCGCTGCGACGAGCGCCTTGTCGGCGTCGTCGTGCTGTCCGAGGAAGGCGAGGGCGCGGGCTTTGGCGCTGAGGAGCGACGCATGCCAGACGCGGAGTTGGCGCCGCTCCAACTCCGGGTGGGCTGCGTCGACGACTGCAATGATCCCTTCCCAGTCTCGAACATGGCTCAGGTAGAGGCAGCGGGTGATTTGACAGGCGAGGTCGTACCAGGACCGTGCCGGGACGTGTTGGCTGCGAATGAGCGTCTCGGCCTCGTCAAGGTGGCCGACGCACTCCGGCAAGTTGCCTTCGTATAAGGCGACGTTGGCCAGGCTGTCGGCGAGGCCAAGGTGGACGAAAGACATTTCCCCGGCGACGCTCCTAGCTTGCTCGAGGTAGAGGCGCGCCTGCTTCGCGTTACCGAGGTACAGCGTGAACAACCCCATATTTCCCAGAGCTCGCGCCCGGAGAGGTTCCTTGTCGTTCTGGTTAGCCTCCTCAAAGGCCCTGACAGCTGTCCGCCGGGCCTGATCGACGCTTCCGATATCAAGGAGAGGCGACGCGGAGACAAGCTCGATTGAGCACCTGAGATCGCCCGAGCCCGTTTCGATAGCCAAGCGCTTGGCGATGTCGAGATGTAGGCGCGCGTCCGAACTCGACCCGCGAAGGGCCTCGATTCGCGCAACCGCGAGGTGCAGACCCGCGAGAGATGAGGCGTCGCCGATTGCAGTTGCGAGTTGTCGAAGTGTAGCAAGACGCGATGCAGCGTCTCGCGGAGCCTGGAATGTCGATTCCCTCACAAATAGGGAGAACTCAGCGCCAAACCTCGCTCCCTCCGCCTCGCCCCGAAGGTCCCAGCACAGTCCTGAGAGCAATTCCAGCGACCTCACGGCTGCTCCGGTGTCATACAGTGCCGTGGCGTGGACTAGGCGCAAAGGCGGGTCATTCAAGCCGGAGCCCTCGGCCAAGGCGATAGCCTCGGACAGGCGGCCACTCCGGTACAGACTCTGGGCCTGCTCGGTCGATGGCGAGACGCTGGTAAGGATGCGCTCGGGCATGATCGCGCGGACAATACCAGATTCGGGCCAACCGTACGCTACCCCTGAGGCAGCCCAATTCGATTGATGTACAAGATTGTGAGGCTTCGGTTCAGCTAGTGAACCTGCCTGCCGTCGCTGCGGACACCGCCCACATGACGGACCACACCCGCGTCCTGCGCATTGAGCCGGCCAGGGGCAAACAGCAGGGCGGCTGATTCAAGCATTCGGCTATGGTCCTTCTGGAACTCTTCGCCGGCGTACAACGCGATCACACCAACAACCAGATCGCCATCGAAGACCGGGGTCGCGAGAGTGAAGCGCAAGGGCACGGGAAGGATGCGGGCAACCGGCCCCAGATCCAGCGCCGCGTCGGAGTTGAAGACGATTTGCCGATGGGCAAACGCCCAGCCAGAGATTCGTTCGCCCACCGGGATTCTGGTTGATTCGATCGTGGACGAACCAGACCCGGCACAGAACACGGCTGTGAGGTCGCCCTGGCCTGGCGACTGTGTATAGAAGGCGACCGCCGCTGCCGGGATCACCCGCCGCACATGCCTGAAAAACACTTCGGCCGCCGCCTCAAGCGACGGCGCTTTGGGCAACTCGCGTCGCAATTCGCCGAATTCCCGTTCCTCGGCTGTCGCCGCGCTGATGACGTCCAAAGCCGAGTGGGCGAGGTGGCCCATTGACGTGGCCGCGCCGGGGACATTGCGACCTTCGGCTTCATCAATCGCTTCCAGCCGGTCGAGGATCCGGAGGAATCCGTCCACGACCCACGGGTCGTACATGGTGCCCCGCCGGTCAATCAGGATGTGCTCAGCCTGCTGGCGCGTCATCCGCGGGCGGTAGGGCCGGTCGGACGTGAGCGCGTCATAACAATCCACGACCGAGAGGATGCGCGCGCCGAGCGGGATCTCCTGTCCCTTCAGGCCATCGGGGTATCCCTGCCCGTTCCAGTTCTCGTGGTGGTGTCTGACAATGGGCTCAACCGGGTACGGAAAATCGATGCTCTTGAGGATGTTCGCACCGACGGCGGCGTGTTCCTTCATTTTCTCAAACTCCGCTGACGTAAGCGGGCCGGGTTTGTTGAGGATGTACTCGGGCACAGCCAACTTCCCGGTGTCGTGCAGAAGTGCCGCCGCTTCTATGGCTCTGATCTGCTTGTCATCGGTGACACCGAGTGCGCGCGCAGTTTCCATCGTGTACTGCTGCACGCGCCGGATGTGGCCGTGGGTGACCTGGTCCTTCGCATCGATCGCCATGGCGAACGCCGCGATGGTGGACATGTGGACTTTTTCGATCGCGTCAATCCGGCCCTGCATTTCCTCGACCCTGCTCGCGGA
>ENA-ORBV01000991-ORBV01000991.1-microbial-mat-metagenome-genome-assembly--contig:-NODE-991-length-64338-cov-7.667590_pt1 | contig 64338 bp, 45 predicted proteins | sample MGYA00237777_ERZ505514 | MGnify/ENA primary metagenome ERZ505514 (study PRJEB26160, sample SAMN06269048) | microbial mat metagenome | isolation source: Oligotrophic lake microbial mat | place...
CTGATCCGGGAGGCGATCGAGGGCACCTACCTGCGCGGGCGGGCCACGAGCAAGGCCGACCGCGTGCGACTCGCGCGAAGGGCGGCGGGTGCCTGGGCGGCGTGTGAAGAGACCGGTGAAGCATACGTCGAACGCATCCGGCGGACGGGCCGCCTGGCGCGCCTCCACGGCGGCCGCTGATGCGACTGGTCCTCGACACCTCGATCCTGATCGATCACCTCCGTGGCCGGCCCAAGGCCGCGACCGAGCTGATCCCCCGTGCCATCGCCCGCGGCGATGAACTGTGGAGCGCCGAAGTGGTGCGCGCCGAGGTTCTTGCCGGCATGCGGACCAGCGAGGAGGCCGCCACGCGCGACCTGCTGAGCGTGATCACCTGGGTCGACGTTGACGAACCGCTCGCCGAAGCGGCCGGTGCCCTCGGCCGGCGGTTCCTGCCCGCCCATCAAGGCATCGAGGTGACCGACCTGATCGTCGCCGCCCTGACCCAGCATCTTGGGGCCAGCCTGAAGACGACGAACCTGAAGCACTTTCCGATGTTCGCCGGGCTGAAGGCACCGTACTAGCCCCTCAGCCCCGGATCTCGCATCGGCCCCTACGAAGTCGTCGTCCCTCAACCGACCCGGCTTTCTGTCGCTCGTTGTCATCACCATCGCGATTACGGCGTCGGTGCAGGCGGGTCTCAAGACCCGCCTCGACGAACTGCTTGAAGCGGGCGTCCGTGGACCACGCTCACCGCGTCTGGACAAACTTCTGCACACGACGGCCGCTACCGACCTCGCTCACGTAAAGATTGCCGCGCGAGTCGCTCGCGAGGTTGTGCATGAAGATGAACTGGCCCGCATAACGGCCAATGCGGCCAAAGGCGCCTACCTCAACCAAGGTCTTCCGATTGAAGATGTGGACGCGGCCGTTGCCCGCGTCAGCGACGTAAAGCCAGCGCTGCTCGCGGTCTGGCGAGAAGGCGGTGTTGAAGGACGTCCCCAATAACTGCGTCTTGCGCTCGATGAAGATCTCGCGCGTGAACGTGCCGTCGGTGGTGAACACCTGCACACGGTTGTTGAGGCGATCGTTGACGTAGACCAGGCCGTCGTTCGACACCTTGATGCCGTGCACGGTGTTGAACTGCGCCGGTCCCGGGCCCTCGCCGGTAAATTTCTGGGTCACGGTGTCGTCGGGCGGCTTGCCGTAAGCACCCCACAGGCGCTTGAACGCGCCGGTGTCGGCGTCGAACACGATCACCCGCCGGTTGCGATAGCCGTCGGCGACGAAGACTTCATTAGTCGCCGGATGCACCCACATGTCGGCGGCGTTGTTGAGGTTGGCGGTGTCGAGGCTGCCCTTGCTCATTGCGCGGCGGCCGATCTGCAAGATGAACTTTCCGGTGCTGGTGAACTTCACCAGGAAGTTTTCCTTCCCCTCGCCCATGCGGGGCCCGCCCGCGGACGACACCCACACGTTGCCTTTGTGATCGACGTGAATGCCGTGCTCGTCTTCCGGCCACTCATAGCTGCCATCGGCGGGCTTGCCGCCCCAGCCCTGCACGTAGTTGCCAGATGAGTCGAACTCCATCACCGGCGGCGGCGCGGAACAGCACTCGGCTTCTGGATTCCGGGCAATCTCGTCGCTGTTGAGTGACCACGGCCGCTGGAGGACCCAGACGTGATCGCGCGCATCCACTGCGACGCCGGACACCTGCCCGAGAATCCACTGCTTGGGCAGCGTGGGCCACGTGGGATCGACCAGGAATGACGGAGCGGCCTCTTGGGCGGCCTGCGATTCAAGGGCGCGAGCTCCCGCCGACAACGCGGCGATGGCGACCAAGACAGCAAGCAAGGGTCGGACGGGCATGCCCGACTATAATCCGGCCAACCCTGTGAGCGCCGATCAAGTAGTAGGATCGGCGGCATGACGCGACGCGGATTTCTGTCTTTGGTTGTCATTGCCGTTGCGATCGCCGCAACGCTACAGGCGCAGACCACGCCAACGTTGCAGAGCAGCGACCTCGCGGGGCTGCGCCTGCGCAACATCGGGCCCGCCACCATGTCAGGCCGCTTCGTCGACATGGACGTGGTCGAGTCGAACCCCTTCATCATGTATGTCGCGTCGGCGACGGGCGGGATGTACCGCACCACCGACAACGGCATCACGTGGGCGCCGGTATTCGAGCGCGAGGGCACGCACTCGATCGGCGACGTCGCCATCTACCAGCCCGATCCCAATATCATCTGGGTCGGCACCGGCGAGCGCGCGAATCGGCAGAGCGTCGGCTGGGGCGACGGCATCTACAAGTCGACCGACGGCGCCAAGACCTGGACCAACGTCGGCCTCAAGACGTCGATGCACATTGGCCGCATTGTCACTCACCCGTCGAACCCGGCGGTGGTCTACGTGGCGGCGCAGGGTTCGGTGTGGGGTCCCGGCGGGGAGCGCGGCGTCTATCGCACGCTGGATGGCGGCAAGACGTGGCAGCGCACGCTGCACGTGGATGACGACACCGGCGCGACCGATGTCGCCATGGATACGCTCGATCCCAATGTCCTGTATGCAGCCACCTATCAGCGGCGCCGCACCGCGTTCGGTTTTAACGGCGGCGGGCCCGGCAGCGCGTTGTGGAAGAGCACCGATGCCGGCGCGACCTGGACGAAGCTGACCGGCAACGGCCTGCCCGAGGGCGAGTACGGCCGCATTGGCATTGCCGTCTATCGCAAGGACCCGCGCATTCTGATCGTCAGCATCGAGCAAGGCTTCCGCTACAACGCCTCGACGGCCTACACCGAGCGGCGCGGTGGCATTTACCGCAGCAACGACGCGGGCAAGACCTGGCGCTTCATGTCGAACTGGAACCCGCGGCCGATGTACGCCAGCCAGCCGCTGATCGATCCGCAGGACGATCGCCGGGTTTACATGATGAACTCCTACTCGTTCTCGGACAACGGCGGCGAAACGTTCACGGCGCCGAATACGACGACGCACGGCGATGACCGGTTCGTATGGGTCAATCCGAAGGACTCGCGTCATGTCATCAAACTGGATGACGGCGGCATCGGCATCTCGTTCGATCGCGGCCTCAAGTTCCTGTATGTCCAGAACATCCCGGTGTCGCAGTACTACCGGGTGGCCGTGGACAACGAGCGGCCCTACAACATCTACGGCGGGTTGCAGGACAACGGCTGCTGGAAGGGCCCGAGCGCGAGCTGGACCACCAGCGGCATTCTGAACGAGCACTGGTCTCGGCTGTGCGGCGGCGATGGCTTTTTCACGGTGCCGGATCCCGCCAACTCGCGCATCGTCTTTTCGGCCAGCCAGTTCCTGGGCCTGCAGCGCAACGACACGCGCACGTTCACGACGCAGGACATCCGCCCCGGCGATTCGCAGGGCGCCATCGGCGATCGCCGCAACTGGAACACCTGGGGCAAGAACGTGCCGCAGCAAGTGCTCGGCAACGAGTGGCACTACGCGAACTGGGACGCGCCCGTGGCGCTGTCGCCGTTCGACCCTGCCACCATCTACGCCGGCGGCAAGCACCTGTTCCGCTCGCGCGACCGCGGCAACACCTGGGAAGATCTTGGAGATATGACCACCGGCGTGGACCGCAGCAAGCTGCCGGTGATGGGCCGCCTGCCGGATGAGAACGTGCTCTCGGTCGACGACGGTGTGCCGTTCTATCCGGGACTGGTGGCGATTGCCCCGTCGCCGCTGGCCAAGGGTCTGATCTACGTGGGCTCAGATGATGGCCGCCTCCGAGTCACGCACGACGAAGGCAAGACCTGGACCGACCTGCAGGACCGGCTGCCGGGCCTGCCCAAGTCGTCGTGGTTTGGCGGCATCGAGGCGTCGCGCCACAGCGCCAGTACCGTCTACGTGGCGGTCGACAACCACCGCAGCAACGACCTGAACAACTACATCTACAAGTCGGCGGATGGCGGCACAACGTTCACGGCGATTGCCAACGACATGCCGCCCGGCCGCGTCGTCCGTACCATCCGCGAAGACGTGAAGAACCCGAACCTGCTGTTTGCCGGCACCGAGATTGGCTTGTTCTTCTCGCCTAACGGCGGCACGAACTGGATCGAGCTGAAGAACAACCTGCCGACGTTGCCGCACAACGATCTGGTGATCCATCCGCGCGACAACGACCTGGTGCTGGCCACGCATGGCCGCGGCATCTGGATTCTCGACAAGATCAACGCGCTGCAAGAGATGACGCCGCAGGTGCTCGCCTCGCCCGCGCATCTGTTCACGGTCGCACCTGCGTATCAGATTCGCCAGACCAACCTGAAGGCGCACACCGGCGACATGTGGTACCGCGGTGAGAATCCGCCGAACGGCGCCATCATCGACTTCTGGGTGGCGCAGACGGACACGCCGGTGGGCATCACGGTTCACGATGGGCAGGGTCAGCTGGTGCAGACCATTCCACCGACAGCGGGGCGCGGCGTCATGCGCGGCGTCAACCGCGTGGTGTGGAACCTGCGCGAGAGCGACCTGCCGCTGCGCGGTGGGTTTGGCGGCGATGACGATGCGCCGCAGACGGGCGGCGGCATGCCGGGACCCTACGTGGCACCCGGCACCTACACCGTGCGGCTCGTCTCTGGCGGCAAGACGCTGGACCAGAAAGTCGAGGTGCGCGAAGACCCGCGCATCGACATCACGCTGGCGGAGCGCAAGGTGTGGACTGACGCGGTGCACACGGCCGCCGCGCTCGCGCGCCAGTTCGCACCCGTGAACGATCGCATCCAGAAGCTGCCGGGCACCGGCGCGGACGTCGTGGACCTGAAGCGCCAGTCGCGCGAGCTGGTGTCGCGCATTTCCGGTCTGTATGGAGCGATCAGCCGCTGGACCGGCGCGCCGACTAAGGACCAGATGACGCGGTTGGCGTACTACCAGACGATGGCGAAAGAGTTGGCGGCTCGCGCCCAATAAGACACTAGCCACGGAGGACACAGAGGACCCGCCCTCGGCGTCCTCTATGGCTGGTTTCCGTTTCAGAACTCGATCAGTATCCCCGCCACCGGCAGCAACGGGAACAGCGCGTCGACGGGTTCGAAGACGCGCCGGGTGGTGCGGTTGATGCCCGGAGTGTCGTAGCGGTAGTTCTCGTGGTTGGTGGCATTTACCACTTCGAGGAACAGTGTGAGCCGGCTCTTGCGATAGGTGAAGGCGCGGTCGGCGCGCAGGTCGAGGCGGGCGTAGGCCGGCAGCCGGATGCCGTTGCGCTGGTCGCTCAAGAGATAGCCATTCGCATCCTGCGCAACATAGCCGGTGATGGGAAAGTTCGAGCCGTAACGCATGCGAGCCGACAGGCTGGTGCGGCCCGACCATCGGTAGGCGACGTAGGCGTTCACGGTGTGGCGCTGGTCGAAGTCGGCCGGGAATGTTTCAGGCAACCCTGAAGGGTTGCCTCCACCGGCACCGGCACCGGCATCGGCATCGGCATCGGCATCGGCATCGGTGAGATCGGACGTGCTCCAGGCGTACGACAGCCATCCGTTCAATCCGTTCACCGACTTGCGCTCCACTGTCAGCTCGACGCCGTTGGTGAGTCCCGTGATGGCGTTCTCCCAATGCGGGTTCCGCGGCACCACCACCCGATCGTTCACGATCCGCACTTCCGTATTCTGAAACCGCAAGCGATCGTCATCGTCTCGGCGATACATCGCCGCGGCTAAGCGCCACGCCATACCGATGCGCTGTTCGAGTCCGCCCTCCATCGACACCGCTCGTTCAGGCCGAAGTTGCGTGCCGGGCAACATGAAGAACGTGTGATCGAGCCCGGGCGCCTGGTGCTGGATGCTGGCGCCAAAGCGGGCGCGCAACGTCGCGGTGATGGCGAACTCCGAGAGCAGCCAGGGCGACGCCTTGGCCTGATCGATCAGGCCCCAGCGCTCGACCCGCACGCCAGGAGTGATCGAGAATCGCGCGCTTGGCGTCCATCGATATTGTCCCCAGCCTGCGGTTGACCACGCCTCGCCGGACGTGTCTTGCACCAGGAACTCGGCCTGGCCGGCAAAGCGGCGATCGATGCGGCGGGCGGCCAGCCGCTGCGCCTGGGCCCCGAACTCGATCAGGTGACCGGCCGCCGGGTTCCATGCGGCCCCACCCCGCCACGTGACGTCGCCATCGTCGCCCTCTTCGCGCGTGCGGCCGTCGAACACCTGATTGCGGTACTCGGACCTCAGCACATACGCCTGTTGTGTGAGCGAGAGCCGCGCGGAGGGCGTGAACCGCCACTGGAGGTTGCCGATCAACGTCGTGCTGGTCGCCGGATCGAGCGTGTTGGCATCGGGTGGCTCGTCCAGCTCGCGCAACACCGAGCGGCCCGCCAGCATGGTCACGCGCAGCGTTTGCTTCGGGGTCAGATCGACGGTGAGCTTGCCCTGCGCATCCGTGAAGCCGAACGTCGTATCGGTGGTCGAGTCGATCTTGCGCAGCAACCAGTCGATGTAGCTCTTGCGGACGGCGACCAGCCAGCTCGCCTGCTTGCTGGATCCCAGTGGTCCTTCCAACACGGTGCTCACGGCCGAGGCGCTCAGCAGGCCGCGGACGACGAGGCGCTCGCGAGAGCCGTCGCGCGTGGTGAAGTCGAGGCGTGAGCCGAGATGAGAGTTCAGGCGCTGGGGATGAGGACCGGCGAGCAAGGTCGCCGACTGCAGGATGTCGCTGTTGATCAAGCCAAGCGATCCCGTGTCTTGCACGCCGCGCACGGTGTGAAACAGCAATGGGCTGTCGACGCCGTCCACGGCAATCCCGATGTTTGATGGTCCCAGACCCCGCAGCGCGAACTCGGCGCGGAAGTCATCGCCAGTCGAGACGCCGGGCAGCACCTGGACCGCGCGGAATGGATCGTCGGCGACCAGGCCGCGCAGCGCCAGCAGCTCGCGGCTGCCGAGCACCGATTGGCTCGCCACGCCAGGCTCGGCTTCGCGGAAGGGACTGGCCGACACTGCCACGTCTTCGACGTAGGTGCTGGCGCCTTCCGCCACCGGGATGGTGACGTCGACGGCAGAGGCCGCGACGACCGTCACATCGCGACGGACGAGGCCGTAGCCGACCACCGACACCAGCACGGTCTGTGGGCCCACCGGAACATCGGCGATCACGAACCGGCCTTCGGTCTCGGAGAACGATTGCTGGCCGGTTGATTGAATTTTGACGAGCACGGCCACGAGCGGCGCGCCGGTGTGCGCTTCCACGATGGTGCCCGTCACACGCCCCGTCCCGCCCTTCGACACTTCTTGTGCCCTTGGCGCGGCTGCGGCGCGCAAGCCTGCAGATGCGTCCGGTCCAAGAGACAACAGGGCGACGACCAGGCCGGGGATCAACAAGGGAAGTGACCGCAGTTGAGGGCACCAGGCATCGCGGCCGGACGAAGGGCAGGAAGTGTGCCATTAATCTGCGGGCCCCACTTGCTATCGGCGGCCATGATGCTGCACTTTCGGCGCGAGCCGCCGGTCGTCGCCGCCGCCGCGCGGCATGCGGTTCCACGATGGCGAAATCTGCCACGCCCCGGCAATAAACGCGCCCACTTCCGGAGTATAGCCGCCCCCGAAATGGATGATTGGGGCCAGGCCCCCGAATTCACTATTTTCTGGGCGCTCCTCTGACGTTGGTGTCGGCGAGTCCTTTAGTGTCGTCACACGTTCACCACCGGCGCCCAGGAGATGGTGAATTCGGGGGCCTGGCCCCAATCATCCACAATCATCCATTTCACTCAGGAGATGGTGGATTCGGGGGCCTGGCCCCAATCATCCATTTCACTTCACGTTTGCTGGTTGGTGTCCCTAATAGGGCTGACCATCGTGATCTAAACTAAGCGGCATGAATCGCCGTATCGTTGCATCCGTTTGTCTCATCGTCGCCATCGCTACCCTCTCGGGCGATGCGCAGTCGATCACCTATCCAGACCCCACGCAACGGGTGCTGACGCATCGCGAACAGAACGCGCTCGTCACGCCGTGGATCAAGAAGCGCTTCGACACGCTGCTCGGTCCGCTGATGACCCGCGAGGGCATCGACATGTGGATCATCCCGACACGCGAGTACAACGAGGACCCGGTGTTCGCGTCGATGGCGCCACTCACCACGTTTGCTTCGCGGCGTCGCACCATCCTGGTGTTCTACAACCCCGGCGGCGGCAAGCCGGCCGAGCGCTACTCGATCGGCCGCTTCGACTACGACGGCATCTATCCGATGGTGGCCTCGACCAACGACGGGCAGCACGAGGCGCTGCGCAAGCTGGTCGACGAGAAGAACCCCACGGTGATTGGCATCAACGAATCGGATGCGTGGAACCACGCCGATGGTATTACCGCCAACGAAAAGCGCCGGCTCGTCGAGGCACTGGGGACCGCGCACGCCGCCAAGATCAAGTCTGCCGAGATGCTCGCGGTCAGCTGGCTGGAAGTCAAGCTGCCAGAAGAACTCGACGCCTATCGCCACGCCATGAAGGTGGCGCACCTGGTGATTCGCGAGGCGTTCTCAAACAAGGTGATCACGCCCGGCAAGACCACCAATGAAGACGTGGTGTGGTGGATGCGCCAGCGCGTGGTCGAGATGGGCCTGGGCAAGTGGTTCCAGCCGTCGGTCACCATTTTCCGCCAGGGTGAGAAGACCAGCCCGCGCGGCGTGATCCTTCCCGGCGACATGCTCCACACCGACTTCGGCATCGTCTACATGGGCTTCTCGACCGACACGCAGCACAACGCTTACGTGCTGAAGCCAGGCGAGACCGATGCGCCGGCGGGATTGAAGGCCGGACTGAAGGCGGCCAATCGCCTGCAGGATCTGACGATGCAGTACGCGCGTCTCGAGCGCACTGGTAACCAGGCGCTCGCCGATGCGCTGGGGCAGGCGAAGAAAGAGGGACTCGTGCCCTCAATCTACTGCCACCCGGTCGGCTATCACGGCCACGCGGCGGGCCCGCCGATCGGCATGACCGACTATCAGCAGGGCGTGCCGGTTCGCGGGGACTACGTGTTCCGTCCGAACACGTGGCACTCGATCGAGTTGAACGTGACCCACAACGTGCCCGAATGGGGCAACCAGCCGGTGCGCTTCGCGCTCGAAGAAGACGCGGCGATTATGCCCGGTGGCAAGTGGGATTGGATTGATGGGCGCCAGGAAGCGTTTTATCTGATCAAGCCTTGATGGTGGGGGCTTGGGACTTACTGAATCGGCGGCGCAGCGTTGGCGTCAAACGCCTTCCAGTCGCCGCCCATCCATTTGATCAACGTGGCCGCCGCCTGCGCGGCCACGATCGGCGGATGGCTGCTCCATTCCCCGCGCTGGCTCATCAACGGCGACACAAACGCCATCCACGTCTCGCTGGCACCAGCCACGTCCTTGCCATGATCCTTCCAATCCTTTGGCGTGCGCCCACGCCCGTGGTCGGTCGTGATCAGCATGTGCGTGCGGCCGCGATACTCCGGCTGCGACTGCAGCCACGTCCACAGTTGCCTGAGGTAGTCGTCGGTGCGCGTGTAGGTTTCGAGGACGCGTTCGTAGCGGCCATCGTGGGCCCAGTCATCGGTTTCGCCCAGGGCCAGATACAACACGCGGGGCTGGTGCCGCGCGAGATGATCCATCGCAAACCTGAAGGTGTAGGCGTCGTGGCGGACGCTGTCCCACGGCGTCGGCGTCTCGAACTGCAAGCGGCTCTGCCGGCGGACTTCCTCATTGAATGAGTCGAACGCCTCGAACCCGGCATTGACGGTGAGGGCACCCTCGGTATGTTCAGTGATGGCGTTGAACACGTCCCACGACGCGAACGCCGCCACCTGTTCCTTCGAGAGCCCGGCGTGCTTCTTGAGGAACTCCAGGACGGTTGGATACGGATTGCGAATCGGGTCGTTGCTCTTGATCACCTCGTCGCGCGCGCGGCCGGTCAAGATCTCCGAGTATCCCGGATACGAAAACCAATGGCCGTTGGACAGGTGCACGCGGCTGCCACGCGCGGGATTGCCTGCCACCGACCCGTGGTCACGCATCAGCGTTCCCCAGAAGAACGGCATCAACTTCGCGCGCCGCTCTTCTGGCGTCGGCGCCCAGAAACGGCGGTAGAGCGCGTGGTCTTCGAGCCGCTCATCTTTGCGGAGCCCGGCCCGGACGATCTCGACATCGAGTCCGCCAAACACCTCTTCAGTTCGGGCGCCGTCAAGCGTGACAAGGACGACGGCCTGTGGCGACTGGGCAAAGACAGCCGCCGCAAGCCCGGCGACGAAGAGTGCGGTTACGAGTCGGTGCTGGCTCATACGAGGTCAATCTTAGAACGTGAGCCGGCCGCCGAGCACGATCCGGCGCAGGGGGAAGTCGCCGTTGAGCGTGGTGATCTTTCCGTAGTTCGCACTGGTCACGTTGGTGTCGGGGCGGCCCCAGTTGGCGTGGTTGAACAGGTTCGTGGCGAAGACATTGACGCTGGCCCGCATCTGCGAGCCGAGGCGGAAGCTCTTCATCGCCGCGACGTCGACGTTCCACACGCCGGGACCGATGATGGCGCCCTTCTCGGCATTGCCGAACCGGCCGACGAAGATCGAACGGCCGGTCGCATCACGGAACGCGGCCACCGAGTAGGCGCCAGTGTTGAACCACTGCGCCAGCGTCTTCGGCCCGCTGTTCGGATCCTGGCCACTCACGCTGTCGGCCTTCTCGCTGCCGTAGCAGTTCGTACCGGAACCGCAGTGCGAGTTGTAGAACGCCGTGTAGTGTGCGCCCGACTGCGCCTGCACCACGCTCGATACCGTCCACCCGCCAACCAGCGCATCAAGCGCCGCCGGCATGGCCGACCCGAAGGCGCGGTCTCGCCCAATCGGCAGCTCCCAGATCAGGCTGCTGACGAAGCGGTGGGTCGGGATGTTCGTGGTCGGGCCTTTCATGTAGTCAGGGTCAAAGCGATTGTCGGTGCGGCCGTTGATCTCACTCTGAAAGTCGCCCTGTCCCGCGCCGCGGTCTTCGATGTTGCTGACCGACCGGGCCCACTTGTAGCTGGTGCGATGGGTCAGACCGAATCGCGATACCGTACCACTCAGTTGCGCGAGGACGTCACTGTAGTCATGGTACCCGCCGTTGTCCCGTGTGTTGACACGGAACCAGTTCGGATAGGGACGGGCTTCTTGCGGCAGGTTGGCGAAGCCGACGGTGTTGGGCTGAATCTGATTCAGATCTGGCGCCAGCGTCAGGTCGTTGCTGTGGAACCCTGAGTAGGTCACGCGCACCGAGTTGGTGCGGTTCAACTCGCGCTCGAACGTCAGGCTCCACTGCTGGGTCCGCGGGTCCTTGTAGTCGGGGTCGTTGGCGGTTGAAAAGTTCTGCGTGCCGACCCGCGTGACGCCGCGGGACGGGTCGCCGGCGAACGTGTTCGGCCAGACGATGCCGTAGCTGCGGGTCGCGGCGTTGAAGGTGTTGGGGAACGTGACGTTGTCGGAGGTGTGGATGCCGGTGAGCGAATTGAACACCGCGCCAAGCACACGCGTGTAGTAGATGCCGTAGCCGGCGCGGATCACCGTGCGGGTGTCACCGCCCGGCCGCCAGGCCATGCCGAGGCGCGGCGCCACGTTGTTGGCGTCGGTGTTGCGCAGCGAGATGGGCAAGCCGGCCTGGCTCGCCGTCAGGATCCTGGTGGTGCCAATCGATCCCGCAAACCCCGGCGAGGTCAGGCGCAGCGATTCCTCATCCGGCACGACGACATCGCCGTTGGGGGTGTTGCGGAGGAAGTTGCTGATGTTGCCCTCGCGATCCTCGAAACCCGGCCGCAGGTCATAACGCACACCCAGGCTGAGTGTGACGTTGGCGTTCAACCGCCACTCGTCCTGCACGAACGCACTGTAGTGAGTGGCAATGCCGTCGACGTTGGGACCGGAGGCGGTCTGGTCGACATCGGTGGGCAGGCCCAGCAGAAAGTTGGCAACCGGATTGCCGGTACCGCCGCCAGCGATGTTGTTGTTGAACCGGAACACGCCAAAGTCGTCGGCGCCGGTGAAGTTCACCGGGCTGGTCCAGTTGAACCACTGAATGTCGAAGCCCGCCTTGACGGTGTGATTGGCGCGAAGCCATGTCAGGCTGTCGGCCACCTGAAAGGTGTCCTGCGTCAACGGCTCTTCCTGCCCCTCCCCGAACCGCGTGTAGCCGGCGATGTCGACGTAGGTGGTGCCGGTGCCGCCGGGGACGGGGTTGGCGAGCAGCCGCAGGCCAAGCTCCGACGCCAGGTCCTTGCCAACCTTGCCGGTGACCGAGCCCTGGTCGGCCTTGGTGAAGCCGACGCGCGCCTCGTTCAGCAGATTCGACGAGACGGCGAAATTGTCGGACACGACGAACGTCGAGACCGGGTTGTCGAAGTTGCGCGGTCCGAGGCTCGCGTAGGTCGTCGGCGACACCCGCTTCAACTCCTTCCAGCTGAGGCGACCGAACAAGGTGTGGCCGGAACGGAAGTTCTGATCGACGCGGATGTCGAACTGGTTCGACACCTCGGTCGCGTCGGCGGAGTACCGATGTAAGGCCGTGCCTTCATTGGGCGCCGGAATGTACGACCGCAGGAGACCACTCGCGACCGGGTTGATGCGGCCGGCCGGAATGATGTTGCCCGGGAACGCGGCGCCGGTGGCCGGGTCGATGATCGGGGTGGCGAGCGCCGAGAAGTCGCCCGACCGGAATGCCGCCTGCGGCACGGTGGCCACCGCCGACTGGAACAGCTTGATGTCGAGTCGCTCGACGGTGCCGAAGAAGAACGTCTTGTTGCGAATCAACCGGCCGCCCAGGCTGGCGCCAAAGTTGTGGTTGTCACTGGCATTGGGCTTCAGCGCCGGATTGAAGAAGTTCGGGTTGGCGTTGAGGCTGTCGGTGTTGAAGTTCCAGAAGGCGGTGCCCTGGTAGCGGTTGTTGCCGGGCCGCGAGATCGTCGTAATGTCGCCGATCTGCGCGTACTCGGCGGTGTTGTTGATCGAGCTCACCTTGATCTGTTCAATCGACTCGATGGACGGAAAGATATTGAAGCCCTCGGCGCCAATGCCGTTGCGGCGCACGCTGGTCGTCAGGATGCCGTCGACCGAGACTTCGTTCTGGTATGGCAGGCTGCCGGACAGCGAGAACTGCTGGTTCGCGCGCTGCACCTCCGGAATCACCTGAATCGCCAGAATCGGCGAGGTGTTCTGGGTGCGGAAGGTGAACGGCAATTCCTGCAGCTCGCGATTCGAGGTCGCCGACGACACGGTTGGCGTCTCGGTGTTGATGATCGGCGCGACACTCTGCACCACGACCTGCTCGGACAGGCCGCCAATCGCCAGCGACGCATTGATGCGCTTGGTTTCACGCGCTTCGACCCGGAACGATGCCGACTCGAACTTTCGGAACCCCGAGAGTTCAATGGCCACGCTGTACAGCCCCTGGGTCAGGTTGAGGAACTCGTAGGCGCCGTTTTGCTTTGTCACGCTGACGCGGGTCACGGCCGTTTGCACTTCGGTCAGCGTGACCGTGGCGCCGGGCACGACGGCGCTGGTATTGTCGGTCACCACGCCCACCACGGCGCCGTAGGTCGACTGCGCCGACACCGGGCCGGCCAGGAAAACACCAAAGGCCATCACGGCCAGGACGATCGCGCGAGTCACCACTCTACCCTCCAGAGATGAAAAAGAATGCGAGGGCAGACTACGCAGGCACTGTGTCAGTCGCTGCACGATTGCACGACAAAGTCGCGAAGACACATCATCGCAACACCCTCGTCGTAGGGTGAGCCATGCTCCGCGCCGCCGTCGCCATCATCTCGACGCTACTGATCGGCATTGGTTCCTTGCCACAGACCGCCACCGGTCTCGATGCCTGGCGGTTCGCGTGGGGCCGGCCGCCGCAGTGCCGCGGGATCGCCTGGATGTGCCGACCGTGCCGGCCGGATTCGCACCGGTCGAATCCGCGGGGTTTCAGGCGCGGATGGCGCCTGCCGGCCAGCCGTGCCGATTCTCGGCGTGGGCCGACAGCCAGGGGGGCTGGGAGACGTTCAGCCGGCTGCCGATGCTGATGGCCGCACGGCAGCCGCACTTCTCGGTGGGCGTGGGTGATCTGGTGAACGATGGGGCGGAGCCGGCGGAGCGCTGGAAGCGCCGCTGCGAACCACGGTCTCGGGGACCGGCACCGTCATTCTCCAGCACCACTTTCTCGACGTCGAGGTTGGCCGCGATGCCTTGGTCGTCGACGCCATCAATGTCGATGGGCGATCGATCGACCGGACCAGGCTCCAGAAGTAACTCCTCCGCTATAGTGTCACCATGAGGGTGGTATTCGTCATGAGCCTGATGACCGTTCTGGCGTGCGCGCCGGTGACGGTGGCCCAGCGGCAGCCCGCGCCGGTGCAGGGCTTTCGGGTCGTCACCTCGTATCCGCACGACCCGGCGGCGTTCACGCAGGGCCTGGTGTTCGCGGATGGTGAGTTCTACGAGAGCACCGGCCTGAACGGCGAGTCGTCTCTGCGCCGGGTGGCGATCACGACGGGCAAGGTGCTGCAGGTGGTCAAGGTTCCCGAGGAGTACTTCGCCGAGGGCCTGGCGCTGGTGGGCGAGGAGCTGCTGCAACTGACCTGGCAACACCAGCGCGGTTTCGTCTACGACCGCAAGACGTTCAAGCAGAAGCGGACCTTTGCCTACAAGGGCGAGGGCTGGGGCATCGCCTATGACGCCGCCGGCGGGCTGGTGATGAGCGATGGCAGCGACACGCTGACGTTTCTCGACCCGAAGACATTCGCGGCCACCAAGACGCTGCGCGTGCAGGATGCCGGACGGCCGGTGTCTCAACTGAACGAACTCGAGTGGATCGAGGGCGAGATCTGGGCCAACGTGTGGATGACGGATCGCGTGGCGAGAATTTCTCCCGCGACTGGCGACGTCAAGGCGTGGATCGATCTCTCCACGCTGTGGCCGCACGCGCAGCGCCAGCCGCCGGCCGACGTGTTGAACGGGATTGCCTACGACCGGGCCACGCGCCGGATTTTCGTGACCGGCAAGAAGTGGCCGCGCGTGTATCAGATCACCGTACAGTGACTGGGGCTTTTTGGCGTGACGACGTTAGTTGTCGTCGTGCTCGCAGGACCTGCCCGGGTGTGGCGACTACGAGTTCTGGCCGAACTGTGCCGGGACGAATTGCCATTCTTGTGACGCCAACGTAACATCCAACGTGTTGAACGGTCGGCTGCTCGTGATCGGGTGGCTGACCGCGTCGGGTTCACGGAGGATGGGATGATCAAGCTCACTGGTACCGCCCGACGGGGTTGCGTGTTCTTGCTGCTCTTGGGGTTCGCGGCGCCCGCCGCGGCACAGCTCGATACTGCCACGGTGATCGGGGCGATTACCGACGTCCAGGGCGCGGTGGTGCCGGGGGCCACCGTGACGGCCACCAACCGGAATTCAGGGTTCGTGCGCAGCACGGTCAGCGACGCCGAGGGCCGCTATCGGCTGGCGGCCCTGACGCCCGGGAGTTACGAGGTCGTGGCGGAACTCCAGGGTTTCTCTCGAGCGCTCCGACAAGGACTGAGCTTCTCGCTGGGATCGGAAACGGTCCTCAATTTCACCTTGCAACTGGGGACGCTCAGCGAAGCCATCACCGTCACCGCCGAAACGCCGGTGGTGCAGACGACGACGGCGGCGGTGGAGACGAAGCTGGACCGCGCGACGATCGACGTGCTGCCGATTATTGGCCGCAGCTATGAGTCGCTGCTGCGGATAGCGCCCGGCGCGCAAAGCTCCAATGGCACGGCGTTCGTCGGGTCACGCGGCCGATCCAACCAGTGGAACATCGACGGTGTCGATAACAGCGAGGACATCTCCGGCTACTCGCGGCAGTCGCTGGCGCTCGACTCGGTGCAGGAGGTGCAAATCCTGGTTACCGGCTTCAAGGCCGAATACGGACAGGCTTCCGGCGGCGTCGTCAACGTCGTTACGCGTTCAGGCACCAACGACCTGCGCGGCAGCGGCTTCTTTCTGTTTCGCGACCAGTCGATGATGGCGCGCAGTCCGTACGCCGATCGCCGCCTGCCCGCGGATCCGTTTCAGCGCGTTCACTACGGCGGCTGGCTGGGCGGACCGATCAAGGAGAACAAGCTGCATTTCTTCCTGAACTACGAGCGCGAGGACCGCGACACCAACTCGACCAGCACCCGGACGCTGCCGGCGTCGACCGCCGCCTTCTCCCCTGCCACGCTCCAGTTCCTGAGCCAGAACAGCATCCCGGTCCCGCTGTTTGGCGCGGGCGGCTCGAGTCGCCAGGTGCGGCCGGAGTTCATCGACATCCACAACGTCACGGCGAAAGTCGACAGCCAGTTATCGAACACCCAGTCGCTGACCGGCCGCTACCAGCTCACCCACGATCTCCAGCCGTCGGGCCAGAGCGGCACGCTGCTCGACTTCAACGGCAGCACGTCGTACTTCAGGACCAACTACGGGAACCTGAACCACAAGTGGGTGATCGGCGCGAACAAGCTGAACGAGTTGTACGTGCAAGTGGGCCAGAGTGTAGGCGACTTCTACACTTCGTTCCCCGGGCTGACCAACCTATCGGTGACCGGCGGCTTCGACCTCGGCGGAACGAGTACCTACCCACAGGGACGCACCGACTGGATCTACCAGGTGATCGACAACTACACGTGGAACCTGTCGGGCACGCGCACCGGCGAACACACGGTGAAGTCGGGAGCGCAAGTAAAGATCTTCAAGAGCGACAGCTTCTTCGACTCGAATTTCCGCGGCACCTTTACGTTCCCGTCGCTGGCGGCGTTTGTCGCCGGCACGCCCAGCCGCTTCACGCAGAATCAGGGCGATTCCACCCTGGCGCGGCCGAATCAGATTTATGGCTTCTACCTGCAGGATGACTGGCGGCCGTCGAACAGCCTGACGCTGAACCTGGGCGTGCGCTACGACTACGAGGGCGCGAAGACCGAGGCGCTGAAAGACGTCACCGGCACGGCGGGCCCCGGCGTGAGCCGCGATCGCAACAACCTGTCGCCTCGGTTCGGCTTCTCGTGGGCCCCCGGCGGCAGCACGTCGCAGGCCATCTACGGCGGCACCGGCAAGTACTACGATCAGGTCATCCTCAACGTGATCGGCAACGCCCGCTTTACGCCGCCCAAGATCATCGGGATCCAGATCGACAATCCAACCTTTCCGAATCCGTTTGGCGGCGTGCAGTCGATACCCGTGCCAAGCCTGTCGGTGATCGACGACAACCTGGTCACACCCTGGAACTGGAACTCACAGGTCGGCTACCGTCGTGAGCTGAGCCGAGACCTGGGCCTCGACGTGAGCTTCGTCTATAACCGCGGCTACGACCAGATCGGCATCATCAATACCAACGCTGGCCGGCCCGGCACCGCGAACATCAACGGCGCCGGCGCCATCAGGCCCGACCCGCGCTATACCAACGTCAGCTTCTATACCAACCGGGGCGAAATCCGCTACAAGGGCCTGATCGTCGATGTGCGCAAGCGTCTCAGCAACCACGTCTCGGGTGAAGTGGCCTACACGCTGTCGAAGACAACCGACAACGCGTTCAACTTCGTGAGCCCGGTCGTGGTCCCGGAGCGGCCCGACCTGCAGTGGGGTCCCGGCAGTGATGACCGCCGCCACGTGGTGACGGGCAATGTGGTCTACCAGATGCCCTTCAACCTGACGCTGGCGACGATCGTCGAGTACCGGTCGGAGGCGCCGCTGAACATTACTGTGGGCCGCGACGTCAATGGCGACGGCCTGACCGGTGATTGGGTCAACGAGGGGATCTGCCGGAACGTGTCGTGCCCGGGCTATACCTACTCGCGAAACAGCGTCCGCGAGCTGTCGACGGAAGACGCGAACCAGTTGCGGGCGCTGTTTGGGCTGTCGGCCATCCCGGCGTTCGAGAACAACCCGAAGTTCTTCAATGCCGATGTCACCATGCAGTGGGCGCCGACCCTGGGCGGCTCGCGGCGCATCAAGGTGTCGGCTGAGGCGTTCAACGTGTTCAACTTCCCGCTTCGCAATCTGCCCACGGAAAGCATCACGTCCGGCAACTTCGGCCGCGTCACATCCGTATCCCAGGCGAGGGCGGTGCAGTTCACGCTGCAGGTGGACTTCTAGGCCGCCGATTCGCACCGAGACTCGGACACGCTCCGAGAGCCATGCCGACGGCGGGCGGCCGCGGGCCGCTCGCCGAATCTTCGTGACCGGCAAGAAGTGGCCGCGCGTGTATCAGATCGCCGTAACAGTGAGACCCAACACCATGCCTATGACCTTGCGCTCGCTCGCGTTCTCTCTCGTGTTGTTCGGATTCGTGGCTTCGGCCTCGGCGCAGGGTGGCGCGGTCTTGCCCCCGGTACCGACGCCCACCGACATCACACCGGGCAGCATCACCTGCGACGAGTGTCCGTATCCCTATCCCAGCAAGTACTTCGACCTGAGCGTCTACACCCAAGAGGTGCGGATGTCGTACATGGACCAGCCGCCGACCGGCGCGGCCAATGGCCACACGGTCGTGCTGCTGCACGGCAACAACTTCGGCGGCTTCTACTTCAAGGGCATCATCGACGCGCTGACGACGGAGGGCTTCCGGGTGGTGGTGCCCGATCAGATCGGCTACGGCCGGTCGTCGAAACCGATTGCGCCGTACAACTTCAATACGCAGGCCCGTAACACCTACCTGCTGTTGCAGCACCTCAAGATCGAACGCGCCATGCTGGTCGGCCACTCGATGGGCAGCATGCTGTCGGCCCGCATCGCGACGCAGTATCCGAAGGCGGTCGAGCGCGTGGTGTTCTACAACCCGATTGGCCTGACCGATGGTCGCTTCGGCCGGCCGATGCCGGCGATCGAGGATTCGTACCGGCAGACCCTGAAGACCGATTACCAGAGCACGCGCAACGGCCTGGCCCGCTACGTCGCACATAACCCCAAGGCGTGGAATCAGGAGTTTGAAACTTACACGCGCATCCGCTATTCGTGGACGCTCAGCGCCGACTGGCCGCGGCTGGCGATGGTGCAGGCGTTGATCGGCCAGATGCTGTATCAGGATCCGGTGGTCTACGACTGGGCGCACATCCAGGTGCCCACGCTCGCGTTCGGTGGCGCTGAAGACATGCTGCTCGGCACGGCGGCGGCGTTCCAGGAGCGCATGAACTACATCGCCAAGACCGTGCCCAATGGCAACGGCCGTGTGCTGATGCTCCCCGGGCTCGGCCACGTGCCGCACCTGGAGGCGCCAGAGAAAGTGATCCCCCCGCTCGTGGCCTACCTCAAGGAAGGCGTGAAGTAGCGCGGCGTTCGTCGGTGAACTCCGGCTGAAGCCGGAGGCTACTTCGTGCGGATGGCGGTCGTGTTGGTCACCCGGTACACCGGGTAGGTCTGACCGGCCGCCAGCCCTTCCTCGATCACATTCCACGTCACCAGGCTGTCGTCGCTTTCGGGCTCGAGCAGGTAGAACGCCAGCCGCGCCAGCGGTTGGTCGGCGGGCACGAACAACGCGCCTGGCGAGACCGAGAGCTGGGCTGGTTCGAACGCGCCGGTGAGCCGGGCTTCGCGACGCCCCTGGAACACACGCTCGGCGCGGGTGTAGTCAGCAATGGTGAAGCGCTCGACCGAGACCTGCCCGGGCATGCTGATCTCCTCGATCTTGAGCCCATGCCAGCGCAGGCGCTCAATGGCGGCGGCCATCCGCGGGTTGGCCGGAATCAACCAGCCCTTCGGCAGCGTGACCGATCGCGTCGCGGCAAACACGCCGTAGTCCTTCATCGCCACCGGTACCGCCATCTCGGTCATGGCCAGCATCTCTTTACCCGAACGCGGGTTGAGCACCTTCGTGACCTCGCCGACGAAGATGCCGACCGTCTCTGGCAGGGCGCGCACTTCGAAGGCGATCCCCAACTCCACCGGCTTGGCGTCAGCCGGCGCGGTGAACTGGCGATCCGCCTGCGCCGTCAGCGCCATGATCTGCCTGGCGTTGGCCGCAGAGGACTTGAAGATTTCATCCACGAAGTCTTCGGTGACGTCGACACGGCCCTTGAAGTCGAGATAGCTATAGGCCTCGGACAGGATGGCGATGCGATTGCGCAGCCCGGCGTAGTTGTTGCCGAACCGCGGACGATGGTCGAAGGTGCGCCAGGTGACGTTGCCAGGATTGGCGGGGTCGACGCGCGGGCTCTCGCGGCCGCCGCCGTCTTCGGGCGCGAAGTTGCCGTAGTAGTAGGTCCGCCACTTGTGATTCCTGAGCATCGCCTCGCGAATCGGCGCCAGCATGCGCTCGCGCGTGAACTCGATCAGCCGGGCATCGGCGTTCGGGTTCAGGATCGGCGAATAGGTCAGGTGGTTGGCATGATACGAGCCGTTGGTGGTGTGGAGATCAACCAGCACGTGCGGATCCCACTTGTTGATCAGGCCCACCAGCGCGCGCGCCTCGAGCGAATCGAGCTTGATGTAGTCGCGGTTGAGGTCGAGGCCCTTGCCGTTCTCGCGCGTGCCGACACCAGCCACCGGGCCGTACTGCGCGGTGCGGTTCTGGACGTTGACCTTCTCGTTACCGTCGGCGTTGTAGTTGGGCACGATCAGGATCACGAGCTGCCGGGCCAGCGGCCTCAGGTCGCCGGAGGTCAGTCGGCGCGCCAACACCAACACCGCTTCCTTGCCCTCGACTTCGCCGGCGTGAATGTTGGCCTGCACCAACACCAGCGGCCGCCCGAGCTTCCGGGCCGCTTCCGGCGTGGTCACCTTGGGCTCCGAGATCACCAGCAGCGGCAACTCGCGCCCTTCTTCGGTCTTGCCGAACGATTCCGTGTGCACGAGCGGGCTTGAAGCGGTCAGTCCCTTGATGACGCGCTCGATGTCGGCGTAGCTGCTGGTTTCCTCGTAGTTGCTGATCTCGGCACGGGTCCGGAGATCGGGCTGTTGAGCCCACGCGGTGGTCATGACGGCAAGGATGATGGCGGCAAGCACGATGGGGGTAAGGCGCATGATGGGCGATTATGGCCACGCCAGCCCGGTGGAGGCAACCCTCCGGTGGAGGCAACCCTCCGGTGGAGGCAACCCTCCGGTGGAGGCAACCCTTCAGGGTTGCCTAGCTCCACGACGGCTTCCAGTCCTGAGCCGCCGCCAGAATCTCTCGAACCGAGTACTCGCTGGAGCCACTGAGAAAGTAGGCGTCAGCACTTGTGACCAAGCCACCGCGAACCGGATTCATCAGAATGTATCTGGCCACGGCCAACGGGCGCTCTCCGTCCCTCAAGACATGATCGTAGTATCCACGTTGCCATAGCCGGCCGCCGCCGCGCTGACGCCACTGATGGCCGGTGAGGGTGTTCCAACTCAGAACCATGCCCTTCAGATCCGCGTCGTCGGTTTGCCCCTGCAGCAGGAGATGGGCGTGGTCTGGCATCAGGCAGTACGCAATCACTGCAAATCCTCGGGCGGCAGATTGTAGCAATAACTGAGACACGGCCCACTGTCCGAAGGCGCTGTTGTCGAACGCGCGGTGGCGCCGTTCGGTGCAGATGGTGAGGAAATATGTCTTGAGGCCAACGTACTGGAACTCGCGGAGGCGTCCTGGTCGATTGGGCATGCCGGGAGTTGGTGCGATTGCAGGGCCGATCAGGCAACCCTAAAGGGTTGCCTCCACGCTGGGCCGATCAGGCAACCCTAAAGGGTTGCCTCCACCGACATGGCGCACCGACATGGCGCACCAGCTGGAACGATGTCGACACCGTTCCAGTTTCTGCGTACCCCGGAGATAGAGTATCCTCTCGTCCAAACAAGCTGAGCGTGATGCGTGGTCTGCAGCCACCCGCACGCGGAGTTCAGCCTGGAGGGTGCGGCATCCCGCTGCCCCTCAGCGTCCCGGGAGGATACATGCGCGTTACTCGTTTTCTGACAGCGGCCGGATTGGCCCTGATGTTCGCCGTTACGATGTCGGTGAGTTCGCTCGCCCAGGCCAAGACGGATGAAGACTACGACAAGCTGATGAAGGCTGTTGGCGCCGCCAACGGCGCGATGCGCGGTGCGGCGAAGGAACAGAACATGGCTGGCATTTCAGCCGAGGCCACGAAGATGGTGGCGCTGCTCAAGGACGCCCAGGCGTTCTGGACGGCTCGCAGCAACGCCGAGGCCGCCGAATGGGCGGGCGCGGCCATGAAGCATGCCGATTCGATCTCGAAGGCGACCGACGCCGCCGGGGTCATGGGAGCGATGAAGGAACTCGGCGGGACCTGCCAGACCTGCCACGCGAAGTATCGCGAGGGCGCGCCCGGCAGCTTCACCATCAAGAAGGGCTAAGGCTTGACGACGGCGGTGGCCGCAATTGCGACACCGCCGTCAGTCATCAACGTCACCGCAATCGACTCGCCCGCCTTCAGATCGCGCTTCAAGTCCGAGAGGCGCAGGAACATCCCGCCAGCTTTCAGCGTCAGCGACCCGTACGCCGCGACGGTCATGTTGTCGACCGGCTTGTCGGCGGAATACAGCTCCACCTTGCCCGCCACATCGCTGGTCGCCGACATCACATAACTGTCGTACATCGTCGGGTTGTTGATCACGAGGTAGACCGACGCGGTGGGCCCGGCGACTACCGCTGACGCATCCGAGGCGGTGGGCGCTTGCTGTGCAAGCGTGGTCACATTCAGCAACGCAACGACGAGAGCAGTACGCAGAATAGTCATCAAAAACCTATGTAACCGTGCCAGGCCCTACTTCGGCAAGCTCTGCGGCATGTCGGCAACCACGTAGATCATGGCGGCGATGCCGGCCGCCGCCTTCGAGACCTCGGCCGGATCGATGCGATCCACCGTGTCGGCCGGCGTGTGGTGAATGGTGAAGTACTTCGTCGCGTCGCCGGCGTAGGCCATCATCGGCACCTTGCCGAGCGTAGAGATGGGGCCGATGTCGGCGCCACCGCCACCATCGCCGACGTCCTGCAAGCCGAGCGGCGCGAGCAGCGTGCCGATGTCGTTGACCAGTTGCCGGGCGGCCGCCGAGCCCGTGAAGCCCAGCCGCGCCGGCGCGAACACGCCCGAGTCAGACTCGAACGCCATGATGTGGTTGGCCGCTTCCTTCGCGTGCTGATCGCGATAGCCGTTGCCACCGCGCATCCCGTTCTCTTCGTTGGTGAACAGCACCACGCGCACCGTACGCTTCGGACGGATGTTCAGCTTCTTCATCAGGCGCGCCGCTTCCCACGTGACGATGCAGCCGACGCCATCGTCGGAGGCACCGGTGCCCGGATCCCACGAGTCGAAGTGGCAGCCGACCAGCACAATTTCTTCGGGCTTCTCACTGCCGCGAATCTCGCCGACCACGTTGAAGGACTCGACGTCGGGCTCGAAGTGCGCCTCCATCCTGAGGCGCAGGCGCACCTTGATGCCGCGATTGGCCAGCCGCTGGATGCGCATGGCGTCTTCGACGGGGATAGCTGCCGTGGGAATCTGCGCGACCGCACCCTCATAGCTCATGCCGCCGGTGTGTGGCGTGCGCAGGCCCACCGGCCCGACCGAGCGCACCAGCGCAGCGACGGCGCCGTGCTGCGCCGCCATGCGCGCGCCGCCAGAGCGATAGGCAACAGTCTCGCCATAGTTCGTGTACGGCACGTTGAACAACACGATCTTGCCCTTGGCTTCAGCGGCTCGCCTGTTGAGCTCGTCGCCGCTGGCGACGACCATCACCTCGGCCTCGATGCCGGCGGACGGAGTGGCGACGCTGCCGCCTAGTCCCAGCATGGGGACCACGTGATGCGGCGGGTTGGTGATCTCAAGCGACTCGACGCCGCGGACCCACTTGGGGACCATCACGCGCTCGGTGTGCACATTCTCGAGCCCATCCTTCGTCATGGTCTCGACCGCCCACGCGATGGCGCGATTCAGGTTGTCGGAGCCGCTGATGCGCTGGCCGTAGGTGTCGGTGAGCTCGGCGACCCGGTCCCACGCGAACTGGTCGGCGGTGGCGGCCTTGATCAGCCGGTCCGCATTGGCCCGGTAGGGATCGAGCCAGTTGGGACGGGACTGGGCCGAAAGGGAGGCGATCAGGGTGACAGAAAGGCATAGGAAGACGCCGCAGGCTCGTCGCATGGGTTGATTATAGGCGGGTGCCGAGCCGCAGGGCACATCCGGCACGTGCCTCGGGAGGCTATCGGTGCTATAAGTTTCGGGTATCGCGTCCATCCTTGGGACCGTCCCCTCAGTGTCAGGGGTGAGATTGCGACAAGGAGCCGTGTGTATGAATTGTAAGACTTTGAGAGTGGTGTGGATGGCTTCGCTGGCGCTGATGCTGGCGCTGGCGATTCCTGCCCAGGCGCAGCAACAGACCGGTGCAATTACGGGCCGGGTAACCGACGCGAGCGGCGGAACCCTCCCGGGTGTCACCGTTTCGATTTCCAGTCCTAATATGATCGGCGGCGCGCGAACCGCGGTAACGGACGGGCAAGGCGTGTACCGCTTCACGCTGCTCTCGGGCGGCCAATACGTCGTCTCGTTCGTGCTGCCCGGTTTCTCGACCCTCAACGTTGAGGGCGTGAACCTGAACGCCGGCGCCACGGCCACCACCAACGCCAAGCTGGAAGTCGCGGCGCTGCAAGAGAGCGTCACCGTCACCAGCCAGTCGCCGACCATCGACCTTGAGTCGGCCAACGTCGCCGTCAACTGGGATCAGCAGAAGCTCGACGATCTGCCATCCAGCCGCAGCCTGACGGCTCTCGTGTCGATGATCCCCGGCCTCTACGCAACGTCGTACGACGTTGGCGGCTCGAACTTCGGAACTGGTTCGGGTCCGGCGGCGCGCACGTTCGGCCGCGCCGGCGGCGGTGTCGTCAGCTACGACGGCATGATCTGGGACCAGACCTACGGCGACTTCGGCACCTACGAAGAGGCGCAGATCACGACCGCGGCCAAGGGCGCTGACGCGATGAACCCTGGCGTAACCATGAACCTGGTGGTCAAGTCGGGCAGCAACACGTTCAAGGGCCTGGGTTCGGCGAACTACCAGTCGGGTGACTTCCAGAGCGACAACATCACCGCCGAGTTGATCGGCAAGGGTTACGCGCCGGGCGTCAACAAGTTCACCAGCCAGAAGGACTACTACGGCGAGATCGGCGGCCCGGTGATCAAGGACCGCCTGTGGTTCTACGCCAGCCATCGCGACGCCTCGTCTGGTCAGCTCATTCCCGGCTTCGTGCAGTTGTCGGATCGCTCGCAGGTCGAGTTCTACACCAAACTGCAGGACCCGACGCTGAAGGTGACCTACCAGATGACCAAGAACAACAAGTTCGAGGGCATGGGCCAGATCGGCCGCAAGTGGCAGCCGTACCGCACGGCGAGCCGCTTCGTGCCGCTCGAGTCGACGCAGAACCAGGACTCGTGGTCGCTGGTCGGCCCGTCGTTCAAGTACCTGTCGATTCTGTCCTCGCGCGCCACCTTCGACGCCAGCCTGCAGCGTGGCGGCTACTGGTGGCCCGACGTGCCATGGACCAGCGACGTGCGCAAGAACGACCTGTCGACGACGGCCGTGCGCGGTGCGTTCCTTGAGACCGACCGCGCGCCGCGCCGCTGGCAGTACGGCGCCACGGTCGCCTACTTCGCCAACTTGTGGGGCAAGAACCACGAACTGAAGACCGGCTACCTGGGCTGGCGCAACATTGCCGACACCGAGAATATCGGCTTCCCGAACCAGCAGCAGTACCGTTACCGAAGCGTGACGGGCGACGCGGGTTGCACGGAGGCCGCCAACTACGAAGGCTGCTTCACGCGTCCCGATTCCGTGCTGGTCTACGACTACCCGAACACGACCGGTTCCGGCGAGTGGTACAACTCGCTCTACTTCAACGACAAAATCACGCTGAGCCCGAAGCTGACGCTGAATGTCGGCGTGCGTTTCGACCGCTACTCGAGCTTCCTGCCCGAACAGGGCAACCCGGGCACCGGCCCGTTCGCCACGTCGAACATCTTTGCCGCCAAGGGCGAAGACAACTACCCGATCTACCAGACGCTGGTGCCGCGCATCTCGGCGATCTATGACCTCACCGGCGAAGGCCGCATCGCCCTGCGCACCAGTTACGGCCGCTACGTCGGCGGCAGCTCGGGCGCGAATGCCAACCCCGGTCCGGGCGCGGCCGACCTCAACCCGAACGCGATCATCACGCGGACCTACTCGAACTGGAACGGCACCATTCCGTACGTGCCCAACCCGGCGAACCTCACCTCGACCAGCGGCGGCGGCACCAACCGCTCGATCGATCTCGACCTGAAGGGACCGTATGTCGATGAGTACACCGCCGGCGTCGACCTGGGCCTCAGCCGCGTGCTCACGGTGCAGTTCAACTACGTGCACAAGCGCGACGGCAACGGCAACCATGCGATTAATCTTGCCTTGCCGTACGACGCCTATACGGTGGCGACCACCGGCGTCGATCCGGGCCCTGACAATCGGGCCGGGACCACCGACGACCAGACGCTGACCATCTGGTCGGTACCGCGCACCTACCCGACGTTCGGACAGAACATCGAGAGCCGCGTGCAGGCCAGCGGCGATGCCAAGTACCACGCGTTCGGCGTGACGCTGAACAAACAGCAGTCAAACAACTACACCTTCCTGATGTCGGTCGACGCCGACTACCGCGACCTGGCTGACAACGCGCCGCGCAACCCGAACGAGGCGCTGTATGGCACCGGCACCGTGACCGGCACCAACTACGGCGTGCAGAACTTCGCGTTCGCGAAGCCCTCGTGGAACTACGCCCTGCGCGTCAGCGGCAGCTACAACCTGCCCTGGGGCATCATGTACTCGACGTCGCTGATGGCCCAGAGCGGCGACTACTTCTTCCGCGAAGTGCAGCTCCGCGACGCCAACAACGTGCTGGTGCCGATCCGCATCGACCCGCAGGCGGGCCGCTACGAGTGGACGAAGATCTGGGACAACCGCATCTCGAAGCGGTTCAAGACGTTCGGCAACCAGTCGCTCGAAGGAACGTTCGATCTGTTCAACTCGCTGAACACCAACACGATCACGGCGCAGACCAACCGCGTCGGCTCGACCTTCCTGCAACCGACCGGGATCATCGCCGCGCGCGTCTTCAAGCTCGGCGTGAAATACCGCTTCTAAGGAGGAGATCAGGAGATTTGCGAGATCAGGAGAGCTCGCGAGCTCAAGAGAACTCGCAGGATCCAGGAGGGGTGGCCGGATGTCCGGCCACCCCTTTTCTTTTGCCCGCCGACTGGGTGTTTGGTGTTGGGCACGCAGACGTGCTACAGTGTGCTACATCATGAATCTCCAGATGACGCACCGCGGCCGCGCCGGTGTTGGGGTGCGAGAACTTCGCCAGAATCTCTCGGTCTACCTGGATCGGGTGAAGCTGGGTGAAACGCTGAGTGTCACGGAGTACGGCCAGGTGGTCGCCATCCTGGCGCCCCTGCCGGCCGCCAAGCTCACGACTCTGGAACGGCTCGTCAGCGAAGGCCGCGCCGCCGCGCCGACCCGTTCGCTCAGGGACCTGCCCGCGCCGACACCCGGCCTGCCGGGCGTTGCGGCCAGTGAAGACATCATTGCGGACCTGCGCGAAGAGCGTCTGTGACGGTCGCGTATTTCGATTCTTCGGCGATCGTGAAGCTCGAACGGCTTGAGCGCGAATCGCTCGCGCTGATCGACTACCTGAACGCCGGCGCGGTCGAAGCCTCTACGTCAGTCGTGGCCAGCGTCGAGGTGGCCCGCGCCCTCAAACGCACGATGCCGGCGCCGCCTGGCGAACCCATGCGCGGCTTCTTTCTCCTCAAGCTGGATGCGGCAATCTGTGCTGCGGCCAGCCACCTGGAATCGACGACCCTGCGATCACTCGACGCCATCCACCTTGCAACGGCCTTGTCGATCGATGATGAGATCGAGTTCATCACCTACGACGAACGACTGGCGGCAGCGGCGCGCGAGCACCAGCTGCGAGTGGTCCAGCCAGGCAGGTAGCCCGCTCACCTGCCAGCAACCGCCAGGTGCCGGTCGAAGAACTGCACCAGCTTGCGATAGAAGTAGGCGGCGTAGTGTTCGCGCGCGGTCCACGCGTGCGTCGCCCCCGGCGCGGTGGCCACATCAAAGTCCTTGCCCAGCAGCATCAACCGTTCGGCCAGCGCCATAGTGGTACGGAAAGGCACGACATCGTCCATGAGGCCATGGATGATCAGCAACGGATCGCGAAGATCGTCGCCGAGGTTGAGCGCCGACCCTCGGACGAACGCCTCAGGATGCGATGCCGGTGTCCGCGTAATCGCGACATCATCCGGTCCGAACGCATGCGGGTCGACCGCCGGAGCGCCGGCGACGCCGGCGGCGAAGACCCCGGGGCGCTTGAGCAGCGCATACACCGAGAGCAATCCGCCGTAGCTGCTGCCCCAGATGCCGATGCGCTGACCATCGACATACGGCAGGGTCTTCAGGCCGTCGACCACCGCCTGCAGATCGTCGAGGTCCTTGCCACCGTAGTCCATGAGAAACGCCTCACGGAACGCACGACCGTAGCCCACACTCCCGCGGACATCCACCTGCACGACGATGTAGCCCTGCTGGACGAGATACTGCTGGAGGGTGCCGGCCATGCCGTTCCAGCGGTTGCGCACCGTGTTCGAGTAGACCGGTCCGAAGATCACGGGATGCCGGCGGGTCTTGTCGAGTGCCAGTGGTTCGAGAATGCGCGCGTGGACAACGAACCGGTCCGCGGCGTTCGTGAAGGTCGCGTAGCGCGGACGCGCCCATTGGTTTCTTGAGAACTCTGACAGCGGCGAAGTGGTGATGCGCCGCTCGATGGCCGCCCCGGTGGTTGCGACCGTAAGCAACTCCGGCGGCGTCACATCGTCCGTCCAGATCGTGGCAAGGTGGCGGCCGTCTGGCGACAGCACTGGTGCGTGCGTGCCGGCCAGCGTGGTCAGGGCGACGGGCGCTGCGCCGCGTGGTGCACTGCGGTACACCTGTCGTTCGTACGGGTTCTTTTGCGTGCTGGTGAAGACCAGCGTGCCATCGGCCGCAATATCGACGAGGTCGGCCACATCCCACTCGCCAGCGGTCAGCGCGACCGGGGCGGCCGCGGGCCCAGTCGCATCGATAGCGTAGAGGTGATCGCGCTCCGCGAGGTCGGCCAGCACGACGATGCGACGGCCGTCGGGGTGCCAGCGGGCGGCGTAGGACGGATAGATGCGGGTGTCGCGGCGATCGTGCCACACCAGCCTCGGTGTGGATGCACCGGGGTCGAGGACTGACAGCCATCGGTCGGTGCCAGTGTCGGAGACGCGGTCGATCAGCAACCGGCCATCGGGCGCCCACTGAAAGTCGCTGACCGCGCGGTAGCCCGGCGCCTCGAGCGCGATGGGCCGCAATTGGCGCGTGGCGACATCGAGCACGTGCAGCGTCCGCCGCTCGTTCTCGTCGCCGGGATAGCCACGGCGCAACTCGCTCACCACGGTCTCGTCGCCCAGGTACGACGGAAACGGCACGCGACGAATGTGACGGCGATCCACGTGGTGCACGGCGATGCTTCGGCCGTCTGGCGCCCATGCGAACGGTGACCAGCTCGCACCCCAGATGCCGGTGCCAATCTCGACGTCGGCACGGTTGTAGGTACCAAGAGACACCCGCGCGATACCGGGTATCGCCACCTGCGTCAGCCGCGCCGGTGGCGCGCTGGCGTCGAGGGGCCACAGCCACAGATCGCCATCGCGCAGAAACGCCAGCCGTGTCCCATCGGGCGACAGCGCGAGATTCGCGGCCGCGCCGCCCAGGTCCAGGCGCGTCGGCGCGCCGCCATCGGCGTTGATGCGATAGGTCGTACCCGCCGACGTGAAGAGCAGCGTGCGGCCGTCCGGCAACCACAGGTACTGGCCGACACCGGTGCGCGCGCGGGCCGCAGACTGCGCGGCCAGCGCCGCGGTCGAGCGTCCGGTGGGCGGCGCCGGTGACGGGTGCGTCCGTTCGAGCTCGGTCAGCCGGCGCAGGTCAGTGCCATCGGCAGCCACGAGCCAGAGATCGCGAAACGGCAGGCCGCGGTCGTTCCACGCGAAAGCCAGCCGCCGGCTGTCGGGTGACCAGGCTGGCGAGGCGGGGGCGGTGCCGATCAGGCTCGGTCGCGACGTGACTTGGTCCAGGGTCAGCCGCGCAGTGGGCTGGGTAGTGGACTGGGCAGTGGGCTGGGCAGTGGCGGCCACGTTCGTCCACCCCAGCACGATCGTGATCAGCAGGCAACGCACGGCAATCGGCATGTGCAAATAGTACAACGCTATACTGGCGCCTCCATGCGAGACCCAGACGGCCGCGCTACGCTCGCCCGCGAGATGGGCGTGCTGGGACTGACCGCGACCGGTGTCTGCGCCATGGTTGGCGCCGGCATCAACATCATCCCGTTCATGATTCAGCGCAACGTGCCTGGCATTGGTCCGTACGTGCTGCCGGCGTTTGTGTTTGCCGCGCTGCCGGCCGTGCTGGCTGGACTGGCCTACGCGATCCTGGCCTCGGCCATGCCGCGCGCCGGCGGCAGCTACGTTTACGCCAGCCGCGGGTTGAGTCCCTATCTGGGTTTCGTCGCGTCGTTCTCACAGTGGTTCGCGCTGTGCATCGCCATTGGCGTGGTGTCGTACGTGTTGGTGCCCTTCATCCGCGACATTGCCGTGGCCGTGGCGTGGACCGGCGTGGCGGCCGCGCTCGAGACCGGTCCGGTGCGACTGACGATCTCCCTCGGCGTGCTGTGGGCGGCGGTGGCCGCCAACCTGCGCGGCATCGCCTTTTATCAGCGACTGGTGGTGCCGCTGATGTTCCTGACCTTCGCTCTCGGCGGTGTGGTGATCGTGGCCGGGTTCTGGTTTGACGCCAGCGACTTCTCGGCCGCCCTGATGGCCCGCGAGGGCCGCGCGATTCCTGACCTGCCGCGCAGCTTTCAGCTGTGGCCGTTCATGTCGGCATCGGCGGTGCTGTTCGCCTCGTTCATTGGCTTTGATGCCATTGCCCAGGCCGGTGGCGAAGCGCGACACCCCGGTCGCAACCTGCCACTGGCCATTGGCCTGGCGGTCGGCTCGGTGGCCCTCTTCTACCTGCTGTTCACCGCCGCCGTGTACCACGCCGTGCCGTGGCAGTACGTGGCAGACGAGGCGCTGCAGCGCGACGTGACGGCGCCGGGACTGCTCGGTTACCTGCTGCCACCCTTCTGGACAGTCGTCATCGTCTCGGCGGCCGCGGTGGCGTTGGCCAAGGACCTGCCGGCCATGTTGCTGGCGACCTCGCGCCTGATGTTCGCGTGGGCGGCGGACGGCATTTTCCCCAAGGCGGTCGCGGCGGTGCATCCGCGTCACCGCACGCCGCACATTGCGGTGGTCGCCAGTGGCGCCATGGCGACGTTGGGCGTGCTCGGCAGTCACCTGGCCGGCGACTTCTTCCTCGGCGTCGACATTCTGGTCACCGCTATGCTGGTCAATTTCCTGTTGATGGCGGTGTCGGTGCTGACGTTGCCGCGGCAGAACCCGCTGCTCGCGCGCGCGATCACGGTGCTGCCCAACCCCGCGCATCGCGTCCCGCTGGCGGTGCTCGCGGTGGTCGTGATCGCCGGTTTCCTCGCGGTCCACACGATCAAGGACCTGACGACACCTGCCGCCGCGTGGTACTTCCGATCGACCTGGTTGTGGGCCGCCGTGATGGCGGCCGGCACGGTCGTCTACTGGCGCGAAGTTGCCGCGCTCAAGGCCGCAGGCGTCGACTTGCGGCAGCGTTTTGCGGCCCTGCCGCCGGAGTAAGTCGCACATGGCCGAGTCTTTCAAGGTTCCAAGAATCGATCTGGCTCCAGGCCTTTCGATCTCGCGCGTGCTCACCGGCTTGTGGCAACTCGCCGACATGGAACGCGACGGGCGCGCGATCGACCTCGAGCGCACCGCCACCGCCATGCAACCCTACGTCGATGCCGGTTTGACGACGTTCGATATGGCCGATCACTACGGGTCGGCGGAACTGGTGGCGGGGATCTTTCGATCGCGTCAGGGTGGCGCGGTCCAGTGCCTCACGAAGTGGGTGCCAAAGCCAGGCCGCGTCTCCAAGGCCGAGGTGCGCACCGCGGTCGAGCGAGCGCTGGGGCGCCTGCGGGCGGAGTCGATTGACCTGCTGCAGTATCACGCGTGGAACTACGCCGACCCCAGTTGGCTCGAGACCCTCGACGACCTCCAGGACCTGAAGCGGGACGGGCTGATTGGTGAACTCGGGCTGACCAATGTGGATACCGCGCACTTGCGGATGGTGCGGATGAGCGGCATCGAGGTGGTCTCGAACCAGGTCTCGTTCTCGCTGCTCGATCAGCGCGCGGCCGCTGGGCTGGCGCCGTACTGCGCGGCATCTGGCGTTCGGCTGCTGGCCTACGGCACCGTGGCCGGCGGCTGGTTGACCGAGCGATGGCTCGGCCAGCCCGAGCCGGACTGGGAACGCACCGGCACCTGGTCGATGATGAAGTACGGACGGTTCTTGCGCGTGGCCGGCGGCTGGGAGGCGCTGCAACGCGTGCTCACTGCCGCAAAGCGGGTGGCCGACCGGCACGGCGTGTCGATTGCCAACATCGCCACGCGCTACATTCTCGATCAACCGGGTGTCGCCGGTGTGATCGTCGGTGCGCGGCTCGGCGAGCGGGCGCACATCGACGACACGCGCCGCTTGTTTTCGTTCTCACTCACCGATGCCGATCGCGCCGAGGTTCGCGCGGCGCTCGACACGCTGCAGCCCATTCCCGGTGACTGCGGCGATGAGTACCGCACGCCGCCGTTTCTGACCGCGTCTGGCGATCTCAGCCATCACCTGCAGACGATGCCGGCACCGTATGAGACGACGGCTGGAGCCGACGGCCGATCACGATGCCTGACCGGCACGGTGTGGGAAACCGCCGCCGGCTTTGCGCGGGCGGTTCGTCACGGCCGGCACATCGCGGTCTCGGGCACCACCGCCACGCTGGGCGACCGTGCAATCGGCGGGCTGGATGCCGCCTCGCAGACCCACTTCGCGATCGACAAGATCGAGGGCGCGCTGCAGTCGCTTGGCGCGGCGCTCACCGACGTGGTCCGGACGCGCGTCTACGTCCGGCACGTCGCCGACTGGGAAGCGGTGGCGCGGGCGCACGGCGCCCGCTTCGGCCGGATTCAGCCGGCCAACACGCTGGTCGGTGCACAGCTGATCGGCGACGAGTACCTGGTGGAGATCGAGGCTGATGCGATCGTCGGCGGCCACTGATTGACACCGATTAGGCACAGACCCATGGCCGAGCGACGAGTCAGTATGACTTGTGCGCCGAAGCCTGACGGGCGAAGGTGGAATCGAGAGAAACGATGATCAAATACGGACTGCCTGGCGCACTTCTAATCCTGTCGGCCGGCGTGCTCGCCGCCCAGGCCCCGCCCTCCACATATCCGCAGCTCCTCAGCGTGTTCGCCGACTGGCGCACCTTCGAAGAGCCGCCTCGTGTCAGTGGCGGGGTGCCCGACTACTCGCCAGTTACCAACGCCCGCCGGTTGACAGAGGTTGGCCGGCTGCAGGCGCGGCTGCAGGCGATCAATCAGTCGGGCTGGTCGATTCCACAGCAGGTTGATCACCACCTGGTGCGAGCCGAGATGAACGGCCTGGAGTACCACCTGCGGGTGCTGCAACCGTTTGCCCGCGATCCCGCGTACTACGCGTCGATCATCACCGGCGAGAGCGACACACCGGCCAAAGAAGGGCCGGTGATCCACGGCGCGATCAAGCTCTACGACTATCCGATCTGGCCCCGCACCGGCCTTGACGTCGTGCAACCGCTGTCACCGGCTCAGTCGTCCGACCTGGCGACGAAGTTACGCACCATTCCACCGCTGCTCGAGGCGGCTCGCCGGAACCTGGCGTCGGCCAACGCGAAAGACTTGTGGCTGGGCGGCGTGCGCGCGTTCGAAGAACAGAGCGGAGCGTTGCGCGAACTGGGGGGCCGCGTCGGCGCTTCTGACCCTGCGCTGGCCACCGTCACGGCTGCCGCCCGAACCGCGACCGACGACTTTGCCGAGTGGCTGCGGGCCGAAGCACCGAAAAAGAGCGGTCCCTCGGGCATCGGCAAGGAGCAGTACACCTGGTACCTGCGCAACGTCCTGTTGGCGCCGCTGTCATGGGAGGACGAGGTCACGATTCTGCGGCGGGAACTGGCGCGCGCCCACGCCTCGCTGCGACTCGAGGAGAACCGCAACCGGCGACTGCCGCCGCTGCCGGTGGCCGACACGCCGGAGGCGTATGCCGCCATGCAGGAGCGGGCGATTCCGCGCTACCTCAAGTGGATGGCCGACAACCGCATCCTGACCATGGAGCCGTGGATGGAGCGGGCGATGCGCGAGCGCACGGCACCGTTCGCGACAGAGGCCAACCGCAACTTCTTCATGCAGGCGACGCAGCGCGATCCCATTCCGCTGTGGACGCATCTCTATCACTGGTGGGACAACATGCGCATCAGGGTGGCGCCGCACGCCAACCCGATTCGTCGCGAAGCGTTGCTCTACAACGTCTGGATGAGCCGTGCCGAGGGCATGGCGACGGCGATGGAAGAGTGGATGATGCACGCGGGCTTGTACGACGAGTCGCCGCGGTCGCGCGAGATTGTCTGGATCATGCTGATCACCCGCGCCGCCCGCGGCCTGGGCAACATGTACGCGCACGCCAACGACCTGACCATGGCGCAGGCGGCTGACATTCACGTCAACCAGACGCCCCGCGGCTGGATGCGGCGCGACCCGCTGCTGGGCTTCGAGCAGCACCTCTACCTGCGGCAGCCTGGCTACGGCGCCAGCTACATCACCGGTGGCCGGCTGATGGAAGAGGTGATTGCCGAACGGGCACGGCAGCTCGGCGACGCCTTCACGCTGCAGCGGGTAATGGACGAGATCAACCAGGCCGGCATGATCCCGCCGTCGCTGATTTACTGGGAGCTGACCGGCGACGATCGCATGGTGCGCGAGTTAAAGGCGGGGCGGCCGTTGCCGCCACGCTAGAACATCTCGATCCAGGCTGCTCGCGTGCCGCCGTGCGCGAGAGCGCCGGCTAGAAACCCAGCGTGTAGACCAGCTTGAAGCTGCGGCCGGCTTCCGGCAGCACGTCCTTCAGATAGTTCAAGTGATTCCGGTACAGCTTGTCGGTGGCGTTATCGAGGCGCGCGGTGATGGTGTTCAACACGCCGCCCTTCGCGAACGAATAGGAACCGAAGAAGCGCGCCGTGGCGTAGCCGTCGGTTGGGGTCTCGTCACCGTAGACACGGGGCTGTTGCGCCACCGCCGACACGCTGCCGCCGAGCTGAAACGCGTTCTTCTGATACTTCAAGCCGGTGGTCAGGCGGTAGGGCGGAATCCGCGGCAGCGGCTCACCGCTGTCGGCCAGTTCACCGGTGACCCAGTCGAACGTCGACTCGAGTGTCAGCAGAGTGGTCAGCTTGACGTCGAGGTGCGCTTCCACGCCCATCAGCACGCTGTCGCGGCCGACGAATTCGATGAACGGGAAGTCGCCATGGTCGTGCCCGCCTTCTCCTGCTTCCTCGACCACGCCGAAGCGCTCGTCCAGCTCCTCTTCGCGCGCCTCGAATTCGTCGTCGCTGACCGGGTTGCGGAACACGTAGTTCTTGATGTCGTTGCGGAAGAACGTCAGCTCCGCCTCGAAGCGGTTCGAGCGTCCCCGCAATGACACGTCGAAACCGAGGCCCTGCTCGGCCTCGAGGTCAGGATTGCCGATCTCGAACGAGAGGTTGCCGGGATGCGGGCCGAAGAAGTAGAGCTCCTCAAGAGCCGGCGGACGCGCCGCGCGCGCCAGGCTGGCCGCGATCACGAAGTTATCGTTCGCCGCCTCGGGCTGAATCAACAGGCCGAGCGAGCCTGACCACTCGGTGAAGTCGCGTGCCGGCAGGATGGTGGCGGGCTCGTACTGCGCGCGATCGACGCGGCCGCCAAACTGCAGGGTCGCGTGCGACCACTTGATCTCCTCGTACAGGAACGCCGCCATGCTGCGCTGATCGATCGGCGGCGACAACGCCTCGGCGCCGGTGGCCGAGAACTGGCGATCGAGGAACCACCCGCCGAGGCTGCCGACCAACCGGCCGGTGGGCCGATGCGACACGATCAACTCGCCCTCGACCGAGTTGTTGTTGAAGGTGGTGCCCACCTCGGCACCCTCCAGTTCGGAGTGCTCGTAGCGGCGCACGCCGAGCGTGGCGCGGTACGACTGCAGCCAGCCGCCCATCTCCGACGCACCGGCGCGGGCGCTGAAGGCATGACGCTTGGGCGTCAGGCTGATCGAGCCGTCCTCGACCACCGGGATGCCGTACTCGGTGTCGTCGTAGCCGTAGCTGGCGCCGGCATAGGACTTGTCACCGGTCCAGGCCGCGCCCACCTGCCCCATGGCCATGCGCGAATCGGAGTTGGTGACCGTCCCTTCAGGGGTCGAGATGTCGCCGGACTGGCGCGCCGCACCGCCAAAGTGGAATGCGAACCGGCCGTTGCCGACATGTACATCGCCGGCACCGCCGCCCTGGCTGCCGTTGCTGCCAAAGTCCATCGTGAAGTTGCCAGAAGGCCGGGTCGTCTTCTCGGTCGGAATCTGATCGGTGATGACGTTGACGAGGCCGCCGATGGCGTTGGCGCCGTACAGCAGCGTCGCCGGGCCGCGCACGACCTCGATCTTGCGCGCCGCCGCAGGGTTGATCGGCACGCCGTGGTCGCCCGACTGACTCGACAGGTCGCCCATGCGCTGGCCGTCCTCAAGGACGAGAACCCGATCGCCATCGAGGCCGCGAATGACCGGCCGGGCCGGACCAGGACCGAGCGATCGCATCGCCACGCCCGGCGACTCAGACAGCGTTGCGCCAATCGTCGACTCAAGCTGCTTGGCGAGATCCTGTCCCGACAGCACCGACGTGGGCTGGTACGACTCGAACTGTGGCCGCGCGTTCGGGCTGACCGACACCACTTCGGCGAAGTGCATGTCGAAATCCACGGCCAGGTTCAAGGTCGCCGGCGAGGCGCCGACGGTTAACTCGGTCCGGCGCGTGGTGTAGCCATCGGCGCGGACGCCGACGTGATAGTTGCCGGGCGGCACCTGGTCGAAGCGGTAGTTGCCGTCTTCGTCGGCCCGTACTTCCCGCCGCAGCTCGTCGATCACGACGAGCGCGCTCGACATTGGCAGGTTGGTTTCTGCCTGCACCACCTTGCCGCTAAGCGTGGTGCCAACCGGGGCGGCCTGACCGCCCTGAGCGGCCGCAGAGTGGGCGGCAAGCGCCGGAACGAGGAGGGCCAGGGCAAGGGCAAGAGACCGTTGACGGATCATGACCATTCAAGGCTACCGGGCCGGGCCGTCGACGACGACCACTAGCCGTCTGCCGACCCGAACTCGACAATGAATGGTCGTTTCTGACCAATGAATGGAACGACACATCAGCCATCTCGCCCTTGGCGATTCATCGCGGCCTGCGGCATAGTCGAACCGTGACCCGCTTCTTGGCGCGCAAGAGACTAGCTGATGGGTTGCTGTCGCTGTGCGGTGCGGTCGTGCTGACCACCCACGTGCTCGGCGCCCAGACTGGCCGTGTGACGGGCACCATCACGACGGCCGCCAGGGGGCTGGCGCCGGTCCGCATCACCATCGACCAGAAGGTGTGCGGTGCCGAACTGCCCGATCACGCCATTGTCGTGGATGCTCAGGGCCGTCTCGCCAACGCCGTCGTCATCCTGACCGGCGTGACGCAGAGCCAGCGCCCAGCGGCCGATGCCGTGATCACCAACGACAAGTGCGCCTTCGCGCCACGCGTGCAAGTGATGCGGCCCAATGCCAGCATCAGGACCACCAGCAAGGATGCGGTGCTTCACACGACCAACGCGCAGTCAGAGAACGGGCGCACCTTGTTCAACGTCGCATTGCCGATTGCCGGGTTGACGGTGACCAAGGCGATAGGGGGCACCGGTAACGTTCGCCTGAGCTGCAACACGCATCCCTGGATGCGCGGATGGGTGGTCGTCACGGACGAAGCGGCAGCCATCTCGGGTGCTGATGGACGGTTCTCGATCGACCACGTGCCGCCCGGCACCTATGAACTGCGCATCTGGCACGAGTCGCTGAAAAGCGCGCCGCAGAAGGTCACGGTCACGGCCGGCAAGCCCACCAACCTTATGGTGCAGATGAAATAAGGCAATCCTGGAGGGTTGCCTCCACGCTACGGCCCTACCGAATTGCCAACAACGCCTCGTCGGTCCGCCAGTACCACGTGCCATCCACGAGCGCCGGTGAGGCCAGCGTGCGCGCGCCCATCTCGTTCACGTGCAGCAGGTTGAACTTGCGGCCGGCCTGCACCACGAACGTCTGACCCTCATCGTTGGTGAAGAAGATCTTGCCGTTCACATGCACCGGCGACGCCGAGAAGCCCTCGCGCTGCGCCACACCGAGGCGTTGCTGGTAGACCAGCGCGCCGGTCGCTGCTTCGTAGACCGTCAAGATGCTCTGCATGTCGTTGATCAGATACAGCAGATCGCCAACGACGATACCCGACGGAACGAAGGGCGAGCCTTTTGGTGAACTCCAGGCCACGTGCGTCGCCGTGACATCGCCGCTGCCGCCGGGCCTGATGGCCATGGTCGGGCCCGCACGGCCCGAGGACGCAAAGACCAACCCGTGACCAACGACTGGTGTGGGAATGACTTCGAAGGTCATGCCACGAACCGTCCAGAGCTCCTTGCCCGACTCGGGGTCGTAGGCCGCGACTCGGCGCTGGCTACTCACCACCAACTCGTCACGCTCACCGGTGTTGATCACGACCGCGGTGCCCCATCCGACGGTCTCGCTACGCGGCGTCTCCCAGAGGGTCTTGCCGGTCTTCTTGTCGAACGCGCCGACGAAGGCGCGCTGACCTGGCGCGGGCTTGGCATCCTGGTAGATGAAGACGCGATCCTTGTAGAGCACCGGCGAGCCGGCCGGCCCGTGATAGTTGTCGAGGATGCCGAACTTGCGGTGCCACGCGATCTTGCCGTTGAAGTCGAACGCGACCAGGCCGTGGCGGCCGAACGAGGCGTAGACCAACTGGCCGTCGGTCGCGGCGGTGGCCGAGGCATAGCCGTTCTTCTCGTGCGGATACTCGACACCGTTCTGAGGGATGTCGGTTTCCCAGAGCTTGGCGCCATCCTTCCGCGAGAACGCGAGCATCGAGAGCCGTTGGCCTTGATCGCGCGAGGTGGTCAGAAAGATGCGATCGCCCCAGACGATGGGCGACGAGTTGCCGCGGCCGGGCACCGCCATTTTCCACTGGACGCCTGAGGTAGGTGACCAGCGGTCGACGTATTGCCCCGCTGGCACGTCTCCCTGGCCCGACGGCCCGCGCCAGCGCGACCAGTACCTGGCCCCTTCGCCCGTGACCTCGACCATCTTCACGTCGGCCGGCGCCGCCAACACCGATGCCGAGGCGAGAACCGCCATTCCCAGCAATACCCGCATCTGCATGCCCAATCCTACGACACAGATGCCCGGTTTCGTGTCCATCGTCAAGGGCCAGTAGAATAGGGAGCCTTTTGTCTGGGACAAGCTCCGGGCCACGACGCCTATGACGGGACCACCGATGACGCAGATGACACAGACGGGAATGGCGAATGCATAAAACCCTCGAGCATGTGATTTTTTCTGTGTTATCTGTGTCCTCTGTGGCCCTGATGTTGATGTCGTTGTCACCTGCGGCCCCGGAGGCGCAATCGGTGTCATCCGAACGGTCTTTTCTGAGTCGGGTTCGGCGTCTCACCGTTGAGGGCAAACGCGCCGGCGAAGGCTACTGGTCGCCCGACGGCAAGCGGCTGGTGTTCCAGAGCGAACGCGACCCCGCCAACCCGTTCTACCAGATCTACCTGCTCGACTTCGCCACCGGCGACACCAAGCGGGTCTCGCCCGGCATGGGCAAGACGACCTGCGCGTTCTTCAGGCCCGGCAGCGACGAGATCATGTTCGGATCCACGCACCTCGACCCGAAGTCCAGGCAGTATCAAGACGACGAGCTGGCGTTTCGTGCCTCGGGCAAGCAACGGCGGTACGCGTGGGACTACGACGCCGAGATGGATATTTTCGCCTACAGCGAAAAGACCGGCACCATGAAGCGCCTGACCACGGCCAAGGGCTACGACGCCGAGGGCGGCTACTCGCCCGATGGCCAGTGGATCGTGTTCTCGTCAATGCGCGACGCCTACAACCGGACGTTGACTCCCTCCGAGCAGAAGCAGCTGGAACTCGATGCCTCGTACTTCGCCGAGGTCTACATCATGAAGGCCGACGGCACTGAACAGCGTCGCCTCACCGACTGGAAGGGCTATGACGGCGGCACGTTCTTCACCAAGGACGGTCGCATTGTCTGGCGCCACTTCGACGAGAACGGGCTGATTGCCAACGTCTGGACGATGAAGATGGATGGCAGCGACCGGCAGCAGATCACCGACTTCGGTGCCATGAGCTGGGCGCCGTACGAACATCCGTCGGGCGAGTATTTCGTGTTTGCGTCGAACAAGTTGGGCTTCGAGAACTTCGAAGTGTTCATGGTCGACAAGGCCGGCGCCAAGGAACCGGTGCGCATCACCTACACCGATGGCTTCGACGGCCTGCCCGTGCCATCACCGGACGGCACGCAGATGGCGTTCACATCGGCCCGGGGCGGCGGTGTCGGTTCGGCCGGTCAGATTTACCTCGCGCAGTGGAATCACGAGGCGGCCATGGCGGCGCTCAAGGCGGCGCCGCCACGCAAGCCGTCGAACAACAAGTAGTGCCAGGAGGCCGGCACTTTAGTGCCGGCGGTAGTGCCAGGAGGCCGGCACTTTAGTGCCGGCGGTAGTGCCAGGAGGCCGGCACTTTAGTGCCGGCGGCAGAGACACCAACATGAAAAACACATTTCGCCTCATTCTCGGCATCGTCGGCGCCGCCTTCCTGGTCGCCACCCCGCACGCGCAGACCTCGACCGCGGTGCAATCGCGCACCAAGACGCAGGTCGAGACGCTGGCGTCCGACAAGTTTGAAGGCCGGCTCACCGGCTCGCCGGGTGAGAAGTTGGCCGCCGACTACATCATCAGCGAGCTGAAGCGCATGGGCGCCAAGCCACTGCCGGGCATGACCGACTTCCGCCTGCCGTTCACATTCACGGCCGGCTCGAAGGACGGCGGCACGACGCTCACGGTGAACAGGACCGGTGCCACCTCGCAGACGTTCTCGGGTGCGACTGCGGTGCAGGCACTGTCGTTCTCGGACACCGCCGAAGCCTCTGGCGCGATCGTGATGGCGGGCTACGGCCTGGTGGTGCCTGAAGCGCAGAACTTCGGCTACGACAGTTATGCCGGACTCGACGTCAAGGACAAGATCGTCGTCGTGTTTCGGTATTTCCCGGAAGATGCGGATCAGAAGACGCGCGCCATCCTCGCGCGCTACGCGGACCTGCGCTACAAGGCGCAAGCGGCGCGGCAGCGCGGCGCCAAAGGCATGTTGGTGGTCACCGGACCACGCTCGCCCAACGCCGGGGCCGTGGTGCCCATGAGCTTCGATACCGCGATTGCCGGCTCGGGCCTGGTCGCGGCCAGCGTCAGCGCCGAGACGTTCGCGCCGATCATGGCGGCGTCGGGCAAGACGCTGGAGGCGGTGCAGAAGGAATTCGACAGCGGCAATCCGCACGTCGCGGGTTTCGCCATTCCCGGCATCACCGTGACGCTGAAGTCGAACGTCATTCGTGAGCAGCAGACCGGCAACAACGTGGTCGGCTACCTGCCTGCCACCACGCCGGTGACCGGCGTCAACAAGCCGTGGATCGCGGTTGGCGCGCACTACGATCACCTGGGTCGCGGCGGCGCCGGCAATTCGCTCGCCGGTAAAGACGAGGCGAACCAGATTCATCACGGCGCCGACGACAACGCGTCGGGCACGGCCACGGTGCTGGCGATCGGCGAGGCCTTCAGTGAGCAGCCGCGCAGACGCCACCTGGTGCTCGCCTTCTGGTCGGGTGAAGAGCTTGGCCTGCTCGGCTCGAATGCGTTCGTGACCAAGCCGCCCTTCCCGCTCGAGACCATGGCGGCGTACTTGAACTTCGACATGGTCGGCCGCGTCGCCGACAACAAGCTGACCGTGCAGGCGACCGGCACCAGCGCGATGTGGCCGAAGCTGCTCGAACAGGCGAACATCGCGGCCGGCTTCGACCTGGTCTTGCAGGAGGATCCCTATCAGCCGACCGACGTCGGCAGCTTCAATACCGCCAGCGTGGCCTGCCTGACGTTCTTCACCGGCGCGCACCAGGAGTACCACAAGCCCAGCGATACCGCCGACAAGATCAACTACGAGGATCTGGTTCGCGTCGGTGAACTCGCCTCGGGCATCGTCAAGCGCCTGATGGATTCGACCGAGGCGCCGCAGTTCACCAAGGTCGAACAGAAGAGCGAGACCGGTGGACGGGCCGGCTTGCGGCTGTTCACCGGCACGATTCCCGACTACGCCTCAGACGTGAAGGGCCTGTTGCTGGGCGGCGTGATTGGCGGCGGCCCGGCCGAACAGGCCGGTCTGGCAAAGGGTGACGTGATCATCGAGATTGCCGGTCAGTCGATCACCAACATCTACGACTACACCTACGCGCTGGAGCTACTCAAAATCGGGCAGCCCGCCAAGATGATCTACATGCGCGGCAGCGAGAAGCGTGAGACGACGCTGACGCCGGCAGCCCGCAAGTAGGCATGAACTGACACTGAGGCTTTTAAACTCTCAACGACCATCTTCTCAACTACCACCTTCTCAACGTTCAACTTCTCTGGAGGCTTCCATGTTTCGAGTTCTCTCGCTTGCCGTCGTGTTCGCGTTCGTCCTCGGCGTGGCTCCCCGCGCGCAAGGCTCGGTGGCCGGCGCCTGGGACCTGAACATCAACGGCCCACAGGGCGCGATCACCGCGACCGCCACGCTCAGGCAGGATGGCGACAATGTGACCGGCACCATCGACACGCCCCAGGGCACCGCGGAGCTGACGGGCACGCTGAAGGGCAAGACGCTGGCCGTGGGCTTCAGCATTGCCGGCCCCGACGGCCCGCTCGACATCAAGGTCAACGGCGAAGTTGAGGGCGACTCCATCAAGGGGATGCTCGACTTCGGCATGGGCCAGGCCGACTTCACCGGCAAGAAGAAGTAGGCGCCCGCCTAGGTCACGCAGTTCGGCGTGACCTAGGTCACTTCGACTGCGTAAAGCCCGCGGGCAGGGCGACCGACGCCGCATCGACGTCGGTCGTTAACTTCAGCATCTCAATCGACGTCGTCATGATGACGGCGCGCTCGGGTTTACCGCTGTTGCGCGTCTCGGCGCCCTCAGCCATCTTCTTCAGGCCGCCGAGCATGCCGCCGAGGCCTCGCTTCTTTGGTTCCTCTGGCGGGGGCGGCGCCGCGGCCGTCTGGCTCGCGGTGCCAGGCGGCACCGCCTCCATCTTGACCTCGGTCAGAATCGCGGTGCCCGACAGCTTGCCGCCTTCCGCACGCATTTTGTCGAGGGCGGGCTTCATCTGCGGGTACATCGCCATGGCCATCGCCATGTCCTGCGCGGACGCGCCCGCCACCACGGGGCCATAGAGTTTCTGCGCGTAGCGCAGGTCGAAGTCGGTCAGGTCCTTGGTTGATGGGGCACTGGCCGTCATCCACATGTCCGTCGCCATCACCAGCCCGCCGGACTGATCGAGGGTCTTGCCTTTCTCGCGGACAGTGACGGTGACCACGCTCTTGGTGGTGCTGAAGCTGTTGATCGTGCGCGTCTCCGGCGTGTTCTTCACGTCGAAGTCGACTTCGTATTCCTTGGCGTTGGGATCCTTCTCGGTGGGCTTGTCGCCGGCCTCGCTCGCCTGCTCGCGCGCGTTCTTCCCGGCTTCGCGCTTCGCTTCTTCCATCTGCTTGCGCAGCTCGGCGAAGGTCGTCACCTTGTAGGTCTTCTTCCTGATGTCGAGGTCGTAGATCTTCTCTTCGGCCAGGTCGATAATCTGCCCGGTCGAGTCCGACATGGTGGCTTTGCGGTCGCCCTTGACCGCCACCGTCGAGGTCACGCCCTCGCGCGCGCCCTTGCCGCCGAACATGTTGACGAGCTTGCCGATGGCGCCGCCCAGCTGAAACTTGACGCGCTGATCGGAACGCACGTCGGCGCTGACGGACGCGGTGGCCGCGGAGACGATGATGACGAATGCAAGGACACGGGCGCGAATCATGTGAACCCCTCTCAACTGGTAATCCTGGTGCGAGTGCCGCGCGGACCTACCCCGGCGCTAGTAACTGATCAATAACTTTGCCGCGGCGTGGATCTCCTGCTCGCTGACCAGGAACACTTCTTCGAGCGGCGGCGAGTACGGCACCGGGGTATCGAGGGCGCCGAGAATGCGAATCGGCGCATCGAGCGCCTCGAACGCTTCTTCCTGGATGATCGCGGCCAGGCTTTCGCCAATGCCGCCGGTGCGCGAGTCTTCGTGCACGATCAACACCCGATTGCAGTGCCGCGTCACCGCGAGAATGGCCGCGCGGTCCAGTGGCGCGAGGCTCCGCAGGTCGAGCACCGACGCTTCGATCCCTTCCGCCGACAACTTCTCGGCGACACGCATGCAGTGGTGCACGTAGGCGCCATAGGAAATCATCGCCAGGTCGGAGCCGGCGCGCCGCAGCGCCGCCTTGCCGATGGCGATCGGCGCGGCGGGTTCGGGCGGTAGCACCTGCTTGATGCGCGGGTCGCGATACAGCGCGATGTGCTCGTAGAACAGCACCGGATCGGCATCGGCCACGGCCGCCGCCATCAGGCCGCGGGCATCTTCCGGCGTTGACGGCACCACGATCTTGAGGCCGGGCGTGCGGTAGAACCACGGCTCGGTGTTCTGGCTGTGGTACGGGCCGGCGTGGCGCAGTCCGCCCCACGGCATGCGTACGACCATGGGCACGCTGCCGCCCCAGCGATAACGAATCTTCGCCGCGTTGTTGACCAGCTGATTGAAGCCGGTCGCGACGAAGTCGTTGAACTGCATCTCGCCGATTGGACGTTGGCCGGCAAGCGCGGCGCCGATGCAGACGCCCAGCACCGCCCCCTCGGCGAGCGGCGAGTTGCGGATGCGATCGCCGAACTCTTTCAACAGCGGCCGCAACAGCAGGAACGCGTTGCCGTACGGCCCGCCGACATCCTCGCCGTAGACAAACACCTTTGGGTCGGCCCTGAGCGCATCGCCAACACCAAGCATCACCGCTTCGAGAAACGTGTTGCCCTTCCGATCGAACGGCAGTCCGGCTTCGAGCGCCGGCAGCTCGGCGGCCAGTGGCGAGGCCAGGCGGCGCGCCGGCTCGAGCACTTCGACCCGCTCGCGCGGATCTTCGTCATTGAACACGCCGACGCCCGCCATCTCGGGCCGCGGCCAAGGCGCGTCGATCACCAGCCGCGCCTGGCGATCGACCAGCTCGTCGGCCCACTTCTTCATCTCGTCGAGGTCGCCGGACTTGATCACGCCCTCGCCTTCGAGCCGCCGCGCATACATCGGGATCGGATCGCGCTTCGACCAGTACTCGTACAACTCGCGGTTGGCGTAGCCGGTCTCGAACAGCTGGTGGTACTCCCACGACGGTGGTTGATCCTTGCCGAGATACAGCATGTCGTCGTGATGCGCGTGACCGCACATCCGCATGGCGACCACTTCGATCAGCGTGGCACCCTCGCCAGCCCGCGCGCGCTCGGCCGCCCACGAAAACGCCGCAGCCACTTCGTCGGGATCGGTGCCGTCGATGGTGATGCCGGGAATGCCGTAGCCCGCCGCCTTGTCGGCGAACACCCGGGTCGCCGAATTGTCGCGAACCGGCGTCGACAGCGCCGTCTGGTTGTTCTGCAGGCAGAAGATTGCCGGCAGCTTCGCCGCCGCGCATGCGTTGATCGCCTCGTGCCATTCGCCGAGCGACGAGCCGCCTTCGCCGATGAACGAGACCGCGACACGGGCAGGCAACCCTGAAGGGTTGCTTGCACTCTTGGTCTGGAGCGAGAAGGCCATGGCCATGCCGGCCATGGTCAGCGAGCCGACCGCCAGCGGCGCCGCCGCCGGCAGCACGCCCCACTCGAAGTCGCCGGTGTGCAGATCCTTGCCGTCCATGGGCGGGCCCGACTTGCCCATCTGCGCCCGCAGAATCATCGCCACCGCGTCTTCGTCGTGGCGCATCGCCAGCGTCATGCCGAGGTCGCGAATCACCGGCGCGATCACATCGCCGCCCCACGTGCCATCGGCGCGCTGATGAGCCGCGCCGCGATGCAGGCGAATGGCGCCGGCATAGATGGCTTCCTGCCCCAGCGAGCGAAAGCCCTTGCCCTGAAACGCCATGTCGCCCCAGCGCACCTCGCCGCCCATGAAGAACTGCTTCAGGCGGTTGTCGACGCTGCGCGTCAGGCACATGCCCTTGAGAATTTCCTTCCGCTCAGCCTTGGTCAGTGACGCCTCGATCGAGGCGCGGCGAAGAAAGCCGTCACACGCCTCAACAACTTCCGCGCGCGCCTGCTCAAGCCGCTTGATCGCCGACGTCCCGGGCGTGGTCTCGGCAATGCCCTCCGGCGCAGCAATCTCGTCGTACAACGCCTTGGCCAGCGCCCGCCGGAACGGCGTCCTGGCGGCATCCAGCTTGACCGCATCGCGGCTCTTGATGGCCCCCAGTCCGGCCGCCTCGAACGCCTCCAGCGCAAACTTCAGCGCAAATGGATGGCGTTCCGCGACGAACGCTCCGAAACGACTGGCGAGTCCGGACAGCTTGGTGGCATCAGTGGTACGCGACATGCAACGGCCATTGTACTGAATGCGCATACTCTCGCTGGCCCTCGCTTGTGCCTGTGTGGCCCTCTCCTGCGACAGCCGCGCGACTGCTGACTTTGAGCAGCCCGGTTCTCCGTGCCTGGCCCGCTCGGCGACGCTTGATGGTCAGGCAGTGACGTGGCACCAGGGCAGTGCGAACGATGCGGTACAGCTGGATCGGTGGTGCCGCGCGGTTGGGCCGCCGATTCTGGTGACACGACCGGCACTGACCTTGTCTCCTCCCGCGCTCGAGGATCTGGTCGTCGTCTCGTGGAACGCTCACCTGGCTGAGGGACGCCTGCCCGAGTTGGTGAGGGCGTTGCGAATGGGTGCCCTGACGAAGGGAATGCCGGTCAACCACTTCGTGGTGCTGATTCAGGAGGCCTATCGGCGAGGCGCCGACGTTCCGGACTTCCCGGACGATGCCCGCACGGCGTTTGGAATTGTGCCGAACGATCCGTATGGTCCCGACGCGCGTGCGGATGCAAAGTCGCTCGGGCTGTCCGCCTGGTACGTGCCGTCGATGCGTAACGGTCGCGAGATGCGCGAGGATCGCGGCAGCGCCATCGTCTCCACCGAACCACTGCTGGACCCACGCGCGCTCGAGCTGCCGCTCGCCCGTCAACGACGCGTCACGGTCGGTGCCGCGGTCAACGTGCGGACCGGCAACGGCATCGAAAAGCTCGTCCTGCTGAGCGTGCATCTGGAACCGGTCAGCTCACCGCGATCGCTCTGGATCTTCCACAATCCCCGCGAGGGACAAGTGCGCTCGATCCTGTCCCTGCTCGCGATGCCGGCCTTCGCGGCGCACGGGGCGCCGGCCGGCGTGGTGATTGGTGGCGACCTCAACACCGTCAGAAGCGGCGACGGCGAACGCGCCTACGATCTGGTCCGCGGATGGTCGACCAGCCTGGCATCAGAAGATCGCCGGCGCACGCACTTGATGGGCCGCCTGGACTACCTCTTCTTCCGTCTCGCCAACGGGTGGACGGCGCACACGCGCCGGCTCGACGAGCGGTTCGGATCCGACCACTACCCGGTGATCGGCCGCTTTACCGCGTCACAGTAGTTGCTTACCCGGTCGACACACCCAAGAACCGCCGCGCGTGAGCACCGGCTACGGGTCGTGCCGCGCGGCAGGTAAGCGCGATCAGAGGCCGGATCGGTTACGATGCGGGTCACATCCCTGGAGGCCCTATGCGCTGTCGACTCGCGTGCACCGTGCTCACTCTCTCGCTTGCCATCCCCGCCTCGCTGTCTGCCCAGCTCGACAGTGTCGGCTCGCTCAACTTTCCGACTTCCGGTTCGGCCGACGCCCAGCGCTACTTCCTGCGCGGTGTCGCGATTCTGCATAGCTTCGGCTGGAAGCAGGCAATCGAGCAGTTTCAACTCGCCCAGAAGGCGCAGCCCGACTTTGCGATGGCGTACTGGGGTGAAACGCTGTGCTACAACCACCCCCTGAACGCGCTCGGCGACGACAAGAACCCGCGCGCCGTGCTGGCTCGCCTGGGTGCCACCCGGGCAGCCCGCCTGGCCAAGGCGCCCACCGCCCGCGAGAAGGGCTTTCTGGACGCGGTCGAAGAGCTGTGGGCCGAAGGCCCGGACTGGCGCGTTCGCAAGGTCGCGTACATGAACGTCATGGAGCGGCTCTACAAGCAGTTCCCGGACGATGACGAGGTCAAGACGTTCTACGCGCTGTCGCTCTTGAGCGGCGCCCGCGCCACCAACGATTCGACGTTCCGTCCCGAGATCAAGGCCGGCGCCCTCGCCATGGACGTGTTCAGGCGCAACCCGAACCACCCGGGTGCCGTGCACTACATCATTCATGCCTTCGACGATCCCGTGCACGCGCCCATGGCCCTCGACGCGGCCAAGGTCTACGCGCGCATCGTGCCGGCGGTCTCGCACGCCGTGCACATGCCCACGCACATCTTCATTCAGCACGGCATGTGGACCGAGGTCGCGAACCAGAACGTGCGCGCCTTCAACGTCGGTCGCGAGCTCTACAAGATTGGCGACTCGCCCGGCGACATGGCGCACTCGGGCGACTGGGGCCACTACGGCTTTCTGCAACTCGGCGACTACGATGGCGCGCGCGAGCGCACGCGGATGTTCGAGGAACTGGCCGCGGCCGAGAAGAACCCTCGCTTGAACAGCGTGATCGCGCTGACCAAGGCACGCTACATCATCGAGTCGGAAGAATGGAAAGTGCAGCCGGTCGCGGATGATGCGTCGAACGAGACACTGCTGGCCAACGGGATGAGTGCTGTCCGCACTGCTGACCTCGCCACCGCCGACAAGATGCTGGCGATGCTCGAGAAAAAGGCCATGGCTGCTCCAGGGGCGCAGGCCGCCGCCAATCCCCACGCCGATCACGGTGGTGCCGCCGCGGCGCCGGCCGTCGCGGGCCGTCCCTCCCAGGCCATGAACGAAGGCAACGCCGACGCCGGCAAGTCCGTGCGGATCATGCACAAGGAACTGGCCGCGTTGATCGCCGAAGCGAAAGGCCAGAAGGATCAGGCGATTGCGTTGCTGCAAGAGGCTACTGCGCTCGAAGCGTCGATGCGTCCGCCCAACGGCGCCGCCGATCCCGTGAAGCCGTCGCACGAGCTGCTCGGAGAAGTCCTGCTGCGTGCCGGGCGCGCGGCCGATGCCGCGAAGGCGTTTGAAACGAGCCTGGAGCGCATGGCCAACCGCAGCCGCTCGCTACACGGCGCGGCGATTGCGCACGCGGCCGCCGGCAATCGCGAGAAGTCGGCCGAACGGTGGGCGACCTTGCAGTCGTACTGGAAGGGCAAGGCGTTCAGCCGGCCCACCACCGAGGTACGCTGACTGTTGTGAGGGCAACCCTCCTGGGTTGCCCTCACGTTGCCAGCTAGCTCGGCGTGTTCGCCGACTTGGCGGGCATTCCGGACGGAAACACGCGACGAGGACCGCGGCACGCTGGGCCGCGGGTCAGCCATAGAGACGGACATAGCCGAGCGCCGCAAGCCGCTCGAAGTCCTGGTCGAGGGTCCAGACCAGCGCGCCGAGTTCATGCGCGAGCGCGGCGATCAGCAGATCGGTCTGGCTGAACGTCTGGCCCTTCGCGGCCGCGGCATCGATCCACGATTCGACCGTGCACCACGTCTCGTCGGTCGGGCGCGCCACCGGCAGGCCCGACAGGCCGCGCAGCAACCGCGGACGATCCACCGCCGACGTCCCGGCTCGCAACTCGGCGCGAACCGGCAGTGCCAGCGCCACTTCGTCGGCGGCAATGAGCTCTCGCAAGTACTTCAGGGTAATGGGATCGCGACCGCGCTGGGCCGCGATCCACACCGAGGTGTCGACGACGATCACTTGCGCCGCGAAGGTTTCTTGCCGCGCAGCGTCGCAGCATCGGCGGTGAACTCGATGGTGCCGAGCAGTGCCTTCAGGTCCTCGAGGCGGTCGTGCCGGACGACCTGCCGCAAGGCGAAAATGATGGTGTCGGTCTTGGACTTGTAGCCCAGTCGATCCTGAGCCTCCGTCATCAGTTCAACTGGCAGATCCAGCGTGGTTCGCATATAAATCATGCTAGATCGTATGCTTCAAACAAGTCAATTCCATCGATATCGTATGATCGCGTGGCCAGCGCCGGTCGACGCTCAGGCAACCACCGGGAAGCGGCGGAGCCGTCGCAGACCGATGGCGCCAATCACCAGGGCCGGGACTAGCAGGCCGGCCAATGCCACGGTCACCCTCGCTGACACTACCGAGGTGGCTTCCTCGCGATAGCCGAATCTCGGCACCTGATCAAAATCCGCGATCAGGGTCTTGGCGAAGATCTTCGGCACGAAGTAGTCGCGCCACTGCTGATGGTACGCATCCACCTGTGCCAGGTAGTCGCGATGGCGATCCGTCCCGGTGCCGGCAATGTCGTTGAGCGCGCTTTGCATCAGGATCGCGGGCGACAAGAAGCGCAGCGAATCGATCACCCGTTGCTGCTTCGCGATCTGCTCCTCGTAGCGGTTCACCACCGGCCTCACCCGCCGTTCCACGTCGTCGTTGACCGCGACGCGGACGACGTTGAAGTCGTTCATGGCCTGGGCGGGATCGCCGGTGGCGAGTTCGGGATGGTCCTCGTAGAAGCGGGCCAGCGCCTGGCTGCCACCCTTGTTGGCCTCATCCTGCGCCTCGCGGATGGCTTGCACCATCTCCACCCGCGACGGGACTGGGTAGAAGGAGGTGGCCGCCATGTTGAACAGCGACGGCGTCATCACGATCAGAATGAGCCACGCGCTCGCGAGGATCGTCGCGTTGGTGGTGGAGTTGCGGCCGAGCGAGGCGACGATGATGGCGAGACCGAACCAGAAGGCGCCGTAGGCGGCGACCACGGCGAGCCAGAGCGCCAATCGCGTGGCGGCACCCGGCGCAGTGAGGTCGGCGCCGCTCAGCAGCAAGGCAGCGGCCGAGAATGCGACGACCAGGCCGACCAGGATCAGCGCCCGCAAAATCACCTTGCCGGAGACCAGCGTGCGCAGTGCCACCGGCTGCGACAGCGTCAGCGATAGCGTGCCCTGTTCCTGCTCGGCCGACAGCATGTTGTAGGTCAACGCCAGGATCAGCAACGGATACAGAAAGATGATCACGAAGGCAAGATCGAACCGCCCGGCAAGCAGGCGATTGGGGTTCTCGATTTCGGTGGCGGCGACGATGTTTTCTCGGGCTTCGGTGGAGACCTTGAAGTAGTACGGCAACAGATCGCTCTGCCCGATCGCCAGCGGCGCGAGTGGGCCCGGAGGAAGCATCGCGTAGCGCGGACCGAGGCGGCCACCGACATTGCTGGGGCTGCGCGGGTCCGCGAACGGCGACACCTTGGCGCCGGGCTGCGACAGAGCTTCCACCCGGGCCTTCAGGCCGTCGTATCGGGTCGCCTCTTCCGCCGAGGCCGACGCGAGAGCGTTGGACTGAAACGTCACCCACCGAGCGCCGTTCCACACACCGTAGCCAATGGCAACCCCGAACACGGCGGCGACCACCCAGAGGGTGGCGTCAGACGCCAGCGCCCGCCACTCGTGACGCACAATCCGTCGCAGCATCAGTCTGCTCTCGCGACGTTCGCGCTGCGCACCATGTACGCGAGGGAGGCGATGGTCCACAGCCCGAGTACCAGCAGACTGGTGGTGTAGTTGCCGATCACCCACGAAGTGGAGGGAGCGGTGTAGTCGAAATCAGGCACCGCAGCCCACAGGTTCTGGTCGGCCAGGTAGACCTGCCCCTTTTTCTGATTGGTGGCGATGTCGCCGTTCAGGCGCCGCTGGATGTCGCGCCGATAGTCTTCCGCCGCCAGCGCAAAATGCCGGTGCTGCGGAAAGTCGGTACCCGACAGTCCCATCGAGAGCGCGCGCACCGACAGCATGGGCGCCAGCACGCCGCCCACCTGGTACACGCTGTTCTGCTGCTCGTAGCGATCGAACAGCTGCCCGTAGTGTTTGTCGAACACCACGTTGGCGTGCTCCTCGCCCTCCTGCATGGAGACGCCCGAGAAGGCAATCGGCAGCGCATCGATGTTGTCAACCTGGTACTGCTTCAGCACCTCGGCTCGGCGCTTGTCGAGGCGGATCTTCATGTCATCCTGGTTGTTCAGGTCGACATCCATGGCTTTTTGGAACTCGATCGCCGAGGGCGTGGGATAGAGCCAGCCGGCGAGGTCGGAGGCGGCGCGGCTGGCCACCAGGCTGTTGGCGAACCAGAACGTCAGCAGGACAAGCAACGCCACCCGCGACGACCGCACGCGCGCCGATACCGCCAGCGACACGCCAATCAGCAGCGCGAAGTACGCGAGATAGACGCCACCGAGCATCACGCCGCGAATGGGATCGCCCGACACCAGCCCGCCCTCAGCCGACCAGGCCAGGGCGAGCACGGCAAAGACCGTCGCCGGCAGCAGCACCAGCCCAAGGGCAGCACTGACACCGAGCGCCTTGCCGAGCGCCAGATCGCGACGGCTCACCCCGAGGCTCAGCACCTGTCGCAACGTGCCCTGCTCGCGTTCACCGGAGAACGCGGAGAACGTCATCAGCACGATGAACAGCGGCAGGAACACCTGCAGCACTTCGGCGCCGGTCATTTCACCAAAGCGTTGAACAGCGGTGCGGTCCTGGGCCGGTCGAAACTTGAAGTCGTTCTGTTTGTGGGCCTCGAGCCACACCGCGACGCCCATGTAGGGATCGACGCCGGTGTCGACCATCGCCAGTTGGCTCTTGGGCTTGAAGGCGTAGACGCCGTAGTGCGCGGCGGAGTGAGGGTTCTTCTTGTCCTGCGCCAACCACTGGGTTCGCGTCGACTGCTGGGCCGTCGCGTGCTGCTGGCTCAACTCGGAGTAGTTCTTCCACCCTGCCGCCAGTGAGAGCAGCGAGATGGCGAGCACCATGCCGGCGAGCAGCCGGAAGCGGCCGTCGCGGAACATCTCGGTGAGTTCCTTGCGCGCGATGCGACTAATCATGCATGTGCTCCAGGTAGATGCGTTCGAGATCGGCGTGCGTGAACTCGCCAGTGCCGTGTGCCGCGACCAGCTTGCCGTGCTTCATGATGCCGACGCGGGTGCCGGATTCCTTGGCACGAAACAGATCGTGCGTCGCCATCAAGACCGCCACGCCGCTGTGACTCAATTGCCTCAGGAGCGCTGAGAACTCGTTCGACGCTTTCGGATCTAGACCCGATGTCGGCTCGTCCAACAGCAAGGCTTTGGCACCCTTCGCGAGCGCAATCGCGATCCCCACCTTCTGTCGCATGCCTTTGGAGTAAGTCCCGACGCGGCGGTCGGCCGCCTCGTCTGGCAGGCCGACGCGCTTGAAGAAGTTCAACAACTCGCCTCGCAAGTAGTCGGGCCGTCCTGCCAGGGCCGCGAAATACTCGAGATTCTCGACGCCCGTCAGGTTGCGATAGAGCATCACCGTCTCGGGGATGTAGGCGACGTACTTCTTGGTCTCGAGCGGCTCTTTGGTGACGTCGATGCCGTTAATCGTCGCGGTCCCCGATGTTGGCTCGATGAAATTCAGGAACAGGTTGATGGTGGTCGTCTTACCGGCACCGTTGGCGCCGAGCAGACAGAACACTTCGCCTGGCTCGACGGTCAGGTTGAGCGAGTCGAGCGCGGTGACGTCGTTATAGCGCTTCGAAAGATTGGTCGCGGACAGCATGGAACGCCCCTTCTGAGATTTGGGGGCTATGGTGGCCGATTAGCGGCGGCTCGCGAACCGCGACTCAATGGATGGTCGGTCTGAGGCTATGAATAGCACTGCTGCCCTCCTGGCCGGGGTGGGCAGAGGTTGCGGGATGCGGACGTCGCGATCCGACCCCAAATTGGTGGGCCTGGCCGCGGCGCTGCCTCCACTCATGGCAGCGAAACACCCAGCCATGGGCCGGCCGCGACCGTTGACACTTTCAACGGCCGTCACCCGGGCACCTTGACTAGAATCGATACGTGCTCGCGCCGAACGCGGCGGAAATGCTCAACCTCGTCGGCTTTGTCACCGGCACGGCGCTCTACGCCATGCTGCTGGCGCTGGTACTGCGCGGCTCTCCCCGGGCCAACCTGCTACCCCTGGCCACCGGCGTGCTCGGCTTGATGTGGAATCTCGGCGAACTCTCCGCCTATGCCCTGCCGCGGCTGGGCTACTTTAACGACTCGATCGGCCTGTGGGCCATATCGTTCCCGGCGCTCGGCCTGCTCGCCGCGGTCGTCGTGCACTCGGTGGCCCGCGGGTTGCCGCGCGGCTTCGTCATCACCGTGATTGCCTACGGCTGCAGCATCGCGGCGTCCGTCCTGCACATCCAGACCGTGATCACGGGCGATCCCCAACCCTCGTCAATGGCGTTCCTGATCCTGACGGTCTGCTACGGTCTGATCATCCTCGCGCTCGGCGTCCTGACACGCGCCCAGGCCAATGGTCAGCGTGCGTTGTGGGTGCTCGCGCTGGCGTTGTTTGCCGTCTCGGCCTCGCACCTCGGTCGCTTTCATGCGGTCGCCGACGGCTGGGCCATCGAGCTGATCGGTCACCACGCTGCCATCCCCCTGGCGTTCGCCATCCTCTACCAGGACTACCGTTTCGCACTGGCCGATCTGTTCTTGAAGCAGGCGCTCACCTTGATGGCACTCGTCGCCATCGCGTTTGCGGGATACAGCCTGACGACGACCCTGCCGGCCGGACCGCTCACCGCCAGCACGCTGATGGCGCTGTGGGTAGCCACCTCGCTCATCTCCCCCTGGCTCCACCGCCGCATCGTCCGCTTCGTCGATCAATCGCTGCTCGGCCGCATGGACTACGCCGCGCTCGGCGCCGGCATCGGCCAGGCACTGCAGTCGCAGAACGCGGTCGAGGACGTGCTCGACACCGTGGCAGAGCGGCTGGCGCCGGCATTGGATGCGCGTCGGGTGTGGTGGAACGAAGATGGCGCACCGCAGTCGGCGGTGCCGAAGACGACGGCGGCGATGGTGCCGACGACGGACTTGCCGAGGTATGTGGTGAACGTCGGCGAGCTCACTGGTGGCCGCCGGCTGTTGTCGGATGATTTCGCGTTGGTAGACAACGTCGTGGCCACGGCCGCCCGCCGCATCGATCAGATCCGGCTGACGCACGAGCGCTACGAAGTCCAGCTGCGAGAAGAGGAAATGCAGAAGCTGACCGCCGAGGCCGAGCTCAAGGCGCTTCGCGCCCAGGTCAACCCGCATTTCCTGTTCAACGCCCTCACCACGATCGGCTACCTGATCGAATCGGCTCCGCCCCGCGCCATGAACACCTTGATGCAGTTGACGGCGCTGCTGCGCGGCGTGCTGCGCTCCGAAGGCGACTTCACCACGCTGGGCCGCGAGATCGAGCTGGTGGAGCATTATCTGAAGATCGAGCACGAGCGGTTCGAGGAGCGTCTGCGGGTCCGCATCGATGTGCCACAAGCGTTGCGCCCGCTTCGCATTCCCGCGCTGGTGGTGCAGCCGCTGGTCGAGAATGCGATCAAGCACGGCGTGGCCCCCAGCACCACGGGCGGCGACGTCGAGATCACGGCGCGGCTCGACGGTTTGCCTGGCCACCAGCGCCTGCATGTGTCGGTCCGTAACACCGGTGCTCCGCTGCGGTTGGTGGACGGACGCGTCGACTTGTCCACCGTAGCGCATGGCGCGAAGGTGGAACATGTCGGGGTCGATAACGTCCGGCGGCGCTTGCTCGGTCACTACGGTGAGGGCACCAGCCTGACGCTCACCAGCGAACCCGGTCTCGGCACGATCGCTGAGTTAGTGATGCCGCTCGTCGAGGCGGCTGGAATGAACGAGGATGATCACGATGCCCAAGCTGTTGCGGGTCGTGCTGGCCGACGATGAGCGACCGGCCCGCCGGTTCCTGATCAACCTGCTCAAGACCTTTCCCGACGTCGAGGTGGTGGGCGAAGCGGCCAATGGCAGCGAGGCCATCGACCTGATCGAGCTGCAGAAACCTGACCTGGCGCTGCTCGACCTCAACATGCCCGAGGCCGGGGGGCTGGATGTGGCGCGCCTCGTCAGGGCCGGCGCGACGCCGTCGATCGCGTTCGTGACCGCATACGACGAGTTCGCGGTGCAGGCGTTCGAGCTGAACGCGATTGACTACCTGCTGAAACCAGTGGAGCGCGAGCGCCTGGCCACCACGCTCGAGCGCGCACGGACCCGCGCCTCGGCCGCCGTGTCCGAGCGCACCAAGGGGCTGACCGCCGCATCAGCGGCGCTTGAGACCGCGACCAGAAGAACCTATCTCGAACGCATCCCGGTTCGCCGGCGTGAAGAAACGGTGATTCTGCCGGTGCGGCAGATCGTGTCGATTGTTGCGGAAGGCGAGCTGCTGCATCTGACGACCGCGACCAACGAGCGCTTCACCATTTCTCACCGCCTGCACGCGCTCGAATCCCGGCTCGACCCGCGGCGTTTTGTCCGATTGAGCCGCGGCACGCTCGCTGCCCTGGATCAGATCCAGAAGGTCAGCCCCATGCCCGGCGGCACCTACCAGGTACAGATGGCGAACGGCCAGACGCTGTCGGTCAGCCGCATCCAGGCACGAGTGCTGCGCGATACGCTCCTACGGATCTAGACGCGAGACGGACAAACCTAAAGGTTTGTCCCCACCGACGTCCAAGTCCCCAGGTCCCCAAGTCCCCAAGTCCCCAGTCCCTGTCGTGTGGCAGGATCACCCTCATGCACCGATACCTCTCCTCTCTTGCCCTGGCTGGAGTCGCCATCATGACGGTCGGCAGTCTCACCTCGGCGCAGGGCGACCTGCTGGCGCGCGCCAGGGCCCTGCATAAGCAGACGCCGCTCATCGACGGGCACAATGACTATCCGTGGGCCCTGCGCGGGCTCGATCCCGGCCGCGACTTCGCCAAGGCCGAGATCTCCAAGCCGGTGCCGTCTTTGATGACCGACATCCCAAGACTGCGGCAGGGCGGCGTCGGCGGCCAGTTCTGGTCGGTCTACGTGCCGCCCACCATGCAGGGCAAGGAGGCAGTGCGGGCGACGCTCGAGCAGATCGACATCGTGCACCGCATGACGAAGCGCTGGCCCGAGACCTTCGAGATGGCCTACACCGCCGCCGACGTCGAGCGGTCGTTCAAGGCCGGCCGCATCGGCTCGCTGATCGGCATGGAGGGCGGCCACTCGATCGACAACTCGCTGGCGACGCTGCGCATGTTCTACGCGCTCGGCGCGCGTTACATGACGATCACCCACTCCGCGAACCTGCCGTGGGCCGATGCCAGTACTGATGCGCCGACGCTTGGCGGGCTGTCGAAGTTCGGCGAGGAAGTCATCCGCGAGATGAACCGGCTGGGCATGCTGGTAGACCTGAGCCACGTCTCGCCTGGCACCATGGAAGACGCGCTGCGCGTCAGTGAAGCGCCGGTGATGTTCTCGCACTCCTCCGCCAAGGCGGTGTGCAATGTGCCACGGAACGTGCCCGACAACGTGCTACAGCTCACCGCCAGGAACGGCGGCGTGGTGATGGTGACGTTTGTGCCTGGCTTCATCTCGCAGGCGGTTGCGGATCACGACGCGAAGAAAGCCGAGGGTCCGGCGCCCAAGGCGACGCTGGCGCAGGTCGCCGATCACATCGATCACATCCGCAAGGTGGCCGGCATCGACCACATCGGCCTCGGTGGCGACTTCGACGGCATCACGCAGGTGGTGGTTGGGTTGGAGGATGTGTCGAAGTATCCGGACCTGACAGCGGAACTGCTGAAGCGCGGCTACAGCGACACCGACATCAGGAAGATTCTCGGCCTGAACGTGCTGCGCGTGATGAAGGGCGCCGAGCAGGTAGCGGCGAGGCTGCAGAAGACGCGCCAGCCCTCAACCGCGACCATCGAGCAGCTGGACGCAAAGTAACGAACAGGCCACGGAGGCACGGAACCACGGAGAAACTCTCTCTTGAGAATTTAAAGATCGGATCTCCGTGCTTCCGTGCCTCTGTGGCCCGTCTGTTTCCGTGGCCCGTTTGTCTATTCCGCGCGCAGGGCGATTAGCGGGTCCACCGTCGTCGCCTTGCGCGCTGGAATCAGGCATGCCAGCACGCCGGCGATCACGAACACACCTGCCACGGCCGCGAAGATGATCGGATCCCTCGGCGCTGTTTGATACAGGTACGACGACAGCACGCGGCCGGCGGCGAGTGCCCCGCCAATTCCGAACACCAGACCAATCAGCACCAGCGTGAGCCCCTGGCGCAGCACCATGGTCAGCACGCTGTCGCGGCTGGCACCAAGCGCCATCCGCACGCCGAACTCGCGAGTGCGCTGTGACACTGACGTGGCGATCGCACCGCCGATGCCGGCCAGGGTCACGACCAGGGCCAGCACGGCGAAGATCACCAGCAGCGTCGCGGTCAGCCGCGGCGCGGCGAGGGCTTCAGAGCGCAGGTCATCCAGCGTCTGCACTGACTCGACCGGCTGGTTCGGATCCACCGCGTGCACGGTCTCGCGCAGCACTTGCGCGAAGCGATTGGGATCGCCCGACGTCCGCACGAGGATCTGGCCTTGGAATCCCTGTGGCGTTTGCGTCAGCGGCGCATACACCTGTGCCACGGTCTCTTGCGCCAGGCCAAACTGCTTCACGTCGCCGACCACGCCCACCACGGTGAACCAGTTCTGCCCACGATCGGTGGAGATGCGGCTGCCGATCGGATCGGTGCCCTCCCAGTAGCGCACCATCGAACGGTTGATCACGACTACTGGCAACGACTGATCGGTATCGAGTGCATTGAAGACACGTCCACTGACCAGCGGGATGCCGATCGTATCGAAGTACTGATCGCTGGCCACCCTTGCGTCCATGGTCGGGCGACGTTCGGGATCGTCGGTGACGCGGCCCTCGATGTCGAATCGGCGCGACCCTGGCGCGGCGCCCGCCAAGGGCACCGCATTGGTCACCGCGACCGAGACCACGCCTGGCTGCGACTGCAGGCGTTCGATCACGGGCAGATAGAGCCGGCGCAGCGCGTTGATGTTGCCGTAACGCGAGAAGTTTCCGTAGACCTCAGCCGACAGCACGCCATCGGTGCGATAGCCGGTCTCCACCTGTTGCAGCTTGTAGAAACTGGAGAGCAGCAAGCCGGCGCCGACCAGCAACACGACTGAGACCGCCACCTGGGCCACGATCAGCGCGCCCTGGATGCGCTTGCGTCCAGACGCATCGCCGGTTTGTCCGCCGCCCTGCTTGAGTGCCGACACGAGGTCGACGCGCGTGCCCAGCGCGGGCAGCGTGCCAAACAGCACGCCCGTCACGAGGGAGACGCCGAGCGTGAACGCCAGCACCCACAGGTCGATGGTCACTTCGCCGGTGCGTGAAGTGAAGCGGCCGACAAAGGTGGTCAGCATGCCGATGGTGGCCCACGCGAAGGCCACGCCGACGAGACCGCCGGCCACGGCCAGCAGGGTGCTTTCGGTCAGCAGCTGTCGGACCAGCCGGCCGCGGCCGGCGCCGAGAGCCGCGCGCATGGCCAGTTCGCGATCGCGGCCCAGCATGCGGGCCAGCGTCAGGTTCGCGACGTTGGCGCAGGCGATCAGCAGGATCAAGCCGGTGATGCCCAGCAGGATCAGCAGCATTTCACGCGCGCCGCTCGTGAGCGCCTCACGCACGGGCACGGTGGTGGCCTGGAAGCCCGACGAGGCCGGGCGATAGACCGCCGCGTTCGCGCTGTCGTTCGTGAAGTTGTGGCAGATGGCACCGACGGCGCTGGCCGCCTGTTCCTGGCTGACGCCGGGCTTGAGGCGGCCGAATACGCTGAGCGCGCCGAACGCGCGCCGGTTGCGGGCAATCTGTCCTTCCGCAGCCGAGCGGAACGGGCACGCCATCACCGGCATGTAGACGTCGTTCTCTTGTGGATAATGCGGCACGTTCGGCAGCACGCCGATCACGCGATGCGGCCGGTCGTTCATTTCGAAGACCTGGCCGATGATGCCGGGGTCGCCGCCGAACTTCGTGCGCCAGTAGGTGTGGCTCAGCACCAACACTGCCTCCGCCCCTTGCACATCGTCTGAGGTGCTGAAGGTGCGGCCGATCAGCGGCTTGATGCCGAGGAGATCAAAGAAGTTGGCCGAGACCACGCCGGTGTCGACGCGATCCGGTTCGCCGCGGTTGATCAGGTCGAAGTTCATCTGGTGGTACTCGACCAGGCCGTCGAACACGTCAGCGCGGGCGCGGTAGTCGAAGTACTCGGCGATGGCGACACCGGTCTGGCGCTGTCCGGCGAGTGGTGCCGACTGCTGCACGACGACGAGGCGATCGCCGTGCTCGTAGGGTAGCGGCTTGAGCAGCACGCCGTTGATGACGCTGAAGATGGCGGTGTTGGCGCCGATACCGAGGCCCAGCGTGAGAATGGCGAGAGCGGCGTAGCCGGGGCGTTTGACCAGTGCGCGGGCGCCGTAGCGCAGGTCGGCCATCACGGTTTCGAGCCAACTGACGCCACGGGCATCGCGGGTGTCTTGCTTGTGTTTCTCCATCGGTCCAAAGCTCCTGAGCGCGCGGGTGCGCGCCTCGTCCGGGGTCATGCCCGCCTTGATGTTCTTCTCGGTTTCCATCTCGATGTGGAAGCGCATTTCGGCGTTCAAGCCGCGATCGAGCTGATCGGCGTGAAACAGCGCGTCCAATCGCTTCCACATATGTGCGCTACGCCTCGCTCGCGAGAATCTTCGCCACCGCGCCCGTCATCCGATCCCACTGCTGCGTCTCGTCTTTCAGTTGGCGGCCGCCGGTCTTGGTGAGCTGATAGAACTTGGCTTGCCGGTTGTTCTCGGAGGTGCTCCACTCCGACTCGATCCAGCCGGCGGTCTCGAGCCTTTGCAATGCCGGGTAGAGCGAGCCCTGATTCACGCGCAGCACGTTGTCGGAAATCTGCTGAATGCGCTGCGAGATGCCCCAGCCATGTCGTGGACCGAGGGCAAGCGTCTTGAGGATCAGCAGGTCGAGGGTGCCTTGCAGCAGGTCGAGTCTTGTCGGCATTCGACAAGAGGATGCACCGGCTCCTGTCGGATGTCAACAAGAGGGCTGTAAACAGCTGGGACGACCCGCAGACGAGGGGCCGTCACGCTTGAATCTTGCGCCGTTTCCCTCCATCATGGACGGGCATGCGGCTCGATCTGACCTCGCTTCGCGACGCGCTGGCGGCTTTGCAGACAAGCCTCGGCTATCTTGACTCCGATCTGGCTGCCGACCCAGGCGTCAAGGACCAGTTCCGTGCCGCCTGCATTCAGGGATTCGAGTTCACTTACGAGTTGGCGTTCAAGTTCATGAAGCGGCAGCTCGAGCAGATGGCACCTGTCCCAGCGTCAATCGACGAGATGAGCTTCATGCAGGTGGTCCGCGCGGCAGCCGAGGCCGGTTTGGTTGAGGACGTCTCGCGGTTCCATGCCTATCGTGAAGCCCGCAACATCACCAGTCATTCGTACGACCGTGCGAAGGCAGACCTGGTGCTTTCGGAACTACCGCAGTTTGCCGGCGACGTAGCGCACTTGCTGGCGCAACTCGAGGCTCGCAATCGTGCCGCTGATTGATCGGCGGCCCGTCGCCACTGGCCCTGGCGACCCTCGCATGCATGCGGGAGGACTTCGAGGAATCGAGCCTGCCGTTCGCGGTTGATCTGATCGACTGGGCGACGGCCTCTGAAGGTTTTCGCCGGGTGATTGACGATCAGGCTGTGGTGCTACGGCCAGCGCGCGGCTGATCTTGTCAAGGCTGGTCGCGTGTCGTCTGTTCGCCTCACCACGGGCTGGCGTTGGGGAAGGCGCGTTCGTTCCCGGTGATCGCGGCCCACGACCAGTCGTGAAGCCATGGGGGACAACTTCGAGCCTTGCTGTTAGCTATACTCGCCGTATGGACGCACCCGCCGCCCGCATCGTCCAGTACTTCGCTGCGCGCGAGGGCATCGCAGCGGTCTATCTGTTTGGCTCGACTGCTGACGGTACAGCACGCCAGGACAGCGATATCGACGTCGCCGTTCTTTTCGACGGTATTCCTGCCCGGACGCTGAACGGTCCGCGCTTCACGATCGAAGGCGAACTCGAGGCTGTGCTGGGCCGGCAAGTCGACCTGGTTGTGCTCAATGACGCCCCCGTCGACTTGGCGATCCGGGTGCTCCGGCGCGGGCAACTGCTGAGTGACCTGAACCCGTCCCAGCGGATTGCCTTTGAAGTGCGGACCCGCAACGAGGCGTTCGATCTCGAGCCTGTGCTCACGCAGTACCGTGCGGCGCGGAGCTCGCAGTCGTGACCGACCCCGAGCTGGTGGCGAAGAAGCTGGCCCGGATTGAGTCTTGCCTGTCTGACTTGCGCCGGTTGTCGCGGCCCGAGGCGCTGGCGACGGATGTGCGCGAACAGCGCTTTGTCGAGCACACACTTCAAGTCGCCATTCAGTCGGCCTTGGATGTAGCGTCACACGTCGTGTCTGACCGCGCCCTGGGTGAACCCCGCACGAATCGTGAACTGTTCGACCTGCTACACCGAGACGGCTGGCTCGACGAGGCACTTACTGTCACGCTGAAGAACATGGCCGGCTTCAGAAATGTGCTCGTGCATGGCTATGACGATGTGGACCTCGCGGTGGTCAGCGACGTGCTGGTCAACCGATTGGGCGACCTGAAGGCGTTCGTCGAAGCGGTCCGCCGCCGCATGGCATCAAACGCCTAGTCGGGGCGCGGTCGCTGTGGCTATCACCAACAGACGTCTTGACCTGATCGTGTAACGGCAGCCAATGCGACCGCAGCACCGCTGTTTCGAGTGAGAGGGCGCCCAGGGTCGAAGGCGCACCTCTCGTTGGACGGAGCCTACTTGTCTGCCGCTGCGGCACTTGCGGCTTTGGGCGCCGCGGGCTTTCGGTTCAGGCCGAATCCAATCAGGAATCGACGATCGAACTTCGAGCTCGACCACAGCGTCCCCGAGATCTGGAGGCTCGCGGCGTCTGGTAGATCCATCTTGGTCGCCAGGTGCAAGTTTCTGGTGTCGCGATCGAGTAGGGCGGGACTGCCGTCCTTGGACGCGAAGAGTTCAGATGCGCCGATGTCTGCCACCCGATTCCACGACCCGGTGAGGGCCACTTCCACGCCGCCGGGGTTGTCATTGCCGGGAGCGCCTTTGAACACCGGCAGGAGCAAACGAATAGCGGCAGCGGCTTGATAGAAAGGCGTGTTGCGAGTCTTGCCATCTACGATTGTCAACTTCTGTTCCGGCAAATCGACAAACTTCAGACCCGCGCGGAGGTCGGCGAACAAGCCGTGGTGCAGATCATTGCCGTCTCCCTTCAGGAACGCCGTCGGGATCTTGGCGAAGTATCCTCCGCTCACGTTCAGTGGGCCGCCAAATGGGTCGAGCAGCGCCAGCTTCACGGAGTCTGCCAGATCTTCTGGGGTGGGCTCATCGGATGCCGCGTTGCCTGCCGTCGAACTATCGGCGTCTTCTTTCTCTTCCTCATCGATCACAAGGGTCGATCGAACGTACAGCCTCCAGCGGTTCGAGAAAAAGTAGTCAAACGGACTGACGGCGAGTTGCTTGGTGCCCTCGGTCTGACTCACAGCCAGTGCGGACAACAGACTGACCGCGTCATCGCTCTGAGCGAACACCCGCTTGAATCCCTTCTGGAGCACTTCCTTTAGCACGGCCTCGCGCCGTGTCATGTTGGCGGCGATGGTGACAGCCTCGGCGTTTTCGGCGGCGTCCAAGCCGCATTCGGCGGCCCCCTGACGACCTTTCGCCGCGGCCTCTTTTAGGTCGGCGACAGCCGACTGGACGCGCACGATCGCGTTCCGCCAGCGCATTTCGGAGTCAGCGAGCGACAAGGCAACCGCAGCGCGCCGGAAACTGTTGGCGACCACGTCTGGACGACCGCACGCGTCGCTACGCGCCGTCGTGCGGCCCTGCATGTCAGCCAGGTGCTTTGCCTGGGCTTTGCCGAACTCGGCGATCGCGCGTGGGTCGATCTCGACTTGGTCCTCGCCCAGCACCGGCAGGTCGTCAGCGGGGGCGGTCAAGGCGGTCTTCAGGGCGTCGTCGAGTTTGAGGGTTGTCGTCTGAATTCGGCTAGTGGCTGGTGAACTGGTCGC
>ENA-ORBV01000992-ORBV01000992.1-microbial-mat-metagenome-genome-assembly--contig:-NODE-992-length-64309-cov-13.688520_pt1 | contig 64309 bp, 49 predicted proteins | sample MGYA00237777_ERZ505514 | MGnify/ENA primary metagenome ERZ505514 (study PRJEB26160, sample SAMN06269048) | microbial mat metagenome | isolation source: Oligotrophic lake microbial mat | place...
TCGGTTATTTGCCGTGGTTCGTTGGGCGACACCACTTCATCCAGGAAGCAGCGTCGCATCAACCATGTCTTGCCAACCCCCGGCATACCCACAATTGCAACTCGAAAATGCAATATGTCTTCGCCTTTCTTCCACGCATCCAAAATCGCTTTCGCATCTCGTGTGTAAAGAAGCTCCCCAGCTATCGGGAAGTCAATTGGGATCCCTAGGAGCTTGAGATTGGGCATATTGACTAGGTTGTCCAAGATGTCCGGTGTGAGTTGGTGCAGCCACATGTCAAGTGATTCAAGGCCTCGCAGCTTTTTGAGATGGGCAATACCCTTGTCGGTCACTAGGGGGAGGTCCCAAAATCCAAGATGTCGCAAACCAGATGCTTCGGAGATGTGCTGCAGCCCCTTGTCGGTCACTAGGGGTAATCTAGCAAGACCAAGATTTCGCAAACCAGATGCTTTGGAGATGTACTGCAGCCCCTTGTCAGTGACATCATTAAGCGACATAATATCCAAGATCTCAAGCTTTTTGGCTTTGGCCAGAAGCGACTTGAGACCAACATCCGTGATGCTCGATTCGGAGATGGTAAGCGAGGGTATTTCGGGCCATTGCTCAACCAGAAAATCCAATAGCTTGTCGTCGATCCTTCCTATGCCTACCTGGTCCGTCGAGCCACTTTCTCGGTGCTGTGAAATGTAGTTAAGGACATCGTCTTGAGTCATGTGTACTCGCCCAGTTAAACGAATAGCTTGGTGTTAGCGCACGTCCACATCCTACGTGCGTTACTCTTCACTGTCACCCCACCTTCTCCATGATTTCCGCCGCTTTCATCTTATCCATCTCGGCGTAAATCTCCGTTACCGCAGCCGATCGATGTCCCAGCACCACGCGGGCAGCCTCTAACCCGAACTGTTTACGCAGGTAAGTGGCAGCATTGTGGCGGAGCTGGCGCGGATGCCAGCGGTGTTCACTTTGCCACTTCTTGAGCTAGTCAATTAGATTTTGCTTTTTCAAGCAGTTCTTCCATTCCTTTGGCGGCTCCAGTTTGCCATCATTGTTCTTGTGGCAGAGCATACCGTTTTGTACCGTTTTGGCTCCCCATACTGTGATTCATTGCATGGGAATGAGTGTCAATGCGACAGTTTGATATTCTGCAATTTGCGGTATAATGCCTGAAAACATGGAGTTTTGAGCTTTCAGCTTCTCAGTGGTGTTGTCCTTGACATGGAAGAGGTCACAGGTTCGAGTCCTGTATGGCCCATTTCGATTGAAAGCCCCGTAGAAATACGGGGTTTTTTGCGATAATTTCGTCATATCTGACAACATTCGAGGTCTGCGATCGCTAAATTAATTCCCATCCGATCCGCTTGCCCAGTTCAATCGCCTGTTGCCGATTGCGGGCCACGTATGCCGATGTCGTTTGGACTAGCGACGCGAGGTCGTAGCGACACCCATTTTCAGTTTGCGTCGAGTCATATCGGTACCTCGCCAAACAATCGATGCCGCGCGCTGTCTATGGGACTTTAATTCTGCAAGAGATGGCTCTTCGATCGTTAGATCGAAGGGCTATTTTTTGCTCTGATGTCGCGCCTTCACATCGGACATGGCGAAGGCGAAATCACTAGAGCAGCCTTTGCCCTTCTTCTCGCAGCGCATTCATGAGTGCCTGCAAATGGCTTGCAGTCGTCAGCGGATTCATCACCACTGCTCGCAGCGCTCCGTGGCCATCCCATTTGCCTGGCACGATGTAGAAGCGGCCCGATTCAATCAGATGGCGGCGAAGCTCCAACTGAAAAGAACCGAGGCGCTCGAGCGAAGCGTCTCGCAACTGGGCGGGTAGATAGCGAAACATCAAGATGTTGCACATCGGTTCATGCAACGGCTCAAAGTCATCCGCATCGCGAAGCATTTCATAGAACGTCCTCGCCATCGCGAAAGTCGTCTCGACGATATCGGCGAAGAGCTTGCGCCCATGAAGACACCATGCGCCCCAAAGGCCAAAGGCTGCTGCGCGCTTGGTGCATTCAACTGTCTTGAGCCCGCTGTCGTAGTCCACCAGATTCGGCGCTGTGGGATCGTAGAGATAAGGCGCATCCTGCTCGAATGCGCAGAAGCGATGAGCAGGATCACGGTAGAAAAGAAATGTACACAGAGCAGGCACGTGCATCATCTTGTGCGCATCCCACACGACACTGTCGGCTTGTTCAATACCAGCGAGCAGATGCTTGTGCTTTTGGCTCAGGCAGGCAGCACCGCCATGCGCTGCATCGACGTGTAGCCACACGCTGTGCTTCTTGCAGATGACGGCGATTTCTTCAAGCGGATCGAAAGCGCCGGTGCGCGTAGAGCAAGCTGCGGCCACCACCGCGATGATCGGCCGCTTTGCCTGGCGAAGTTCGCTTAGCTTCTGATCCAGATCAGCAGGGATCATCCTGCATCGCTCATCCGTCTTCACCTTCACCACATGATCTGTGCCGATGCCCAGCACACCCGCGGCGCGAGCAACGCAGTAATGCGTCTCGCCATGGGCGACAAGCACCGGCGGCTGCGTCGAAGTTGAAACGCCTTTGCTCCAGACGTCATTCATGGCCACATTTCGAGCGGTGAGCAGAGCGGTGAGATTGGCCAGCGATCCGCCGGAGGTGATCACACCTGCGAATTTCCCTGGTGCAAAGCCGAGCGCTTCGCCCAGCGTCTGCACCATGGCATCTTCGGCAGCGCAGGCCCAGGGTCCCATTTCATAAATCGCCATGCCTTGGTTGGTGACGGATGAAACAGCTTCAAAGAGACCAGCGGTGGGCAGCGGCGGTGCGACCTGATGGCCGATGTAACGTGGATCGTGAAGCGTCTGGCCGTGCGCGACGGTCAGACGAACCAGGCGATCGACTTCGCAGATGAAGGATCTGGTTTCCGCAGGAGACGCGCCATCGCCGCTGATATCGAGCATGCTTCGCGCCTGCTCGCAAAGTGCTTTGGGATCAGCCCAGTTGAGCACGTGATTCTGCGAGGCCTGTGCTTGCGAGAGATAATCGCCAAGCAGGTCGATCACCTGTTTGCCAGCGGCAATAAAGCGCTGCGCATCGTACGCTTCGCGAATGCGCTGCTGAGCCTTGTCGAGTGCGTCCGTGATGGCGGTCATGCGTTTGAGCCTTTTCTGAGTTGACGAGATTGTAGGGAAAGCGGTGATCCACGCAGAGCGACGGCGGCCTTGCTCTGCGGCTAAACGCACACATACAACATTGCCTGTAAGTGTCGCAGGTCTCTCGCAGCAGGCTCGTTATGATCTTGGCCTTGCACTGTTTCAGCAGATATGCCGATGAAGGATCGGCACACCGGTTTTTAGTTCATCATGACGATCAAACCGATCACTCGAATCACGCCCACACCGCGTTCGATCTACACCAGGCTCGGATCGCTGATTGTCATTTCGCTGCTGCTGCTTCTGCCATTTGTGCTGTGGGGCGCGCTCAAGTCAGCGCAGAGCAACAACAACAACATTCGCCAGTGGCTGCCTGATGATCTGCCTGAGGCGGAAATGTACGACCGCTTCCGCGCCACCTTCGGTGCTGATGAATTTGCCATCGTTTCCTGGGATGGTGCCACGATTGATGATGTCAAGCTCGATCAGTTTGCCATCACCATTTTGCGATACACCACGCTGCATGGCCACGATGACCATCAGTCATTTTTTAAGATTCTCGCACAACGCATCGATGGCATCTTCTCCGGATCGCCTGTTCAAGCGAGCGAAAGAAGCGAGAAACTTTTCAGCGAAGCCATCAGCGGCAGGCAGGCCATCGATCAGCTTCTCACCGCTCCATTCGACAAAAAGCTCTCGCACGATCAGGCCCTTGATCGCCTCCAAGGGATTCTCGTCGGCAAGGATCGCAGGTCTAGTTGCGTGCTGCTTCGGCTCACCGAAGCTGGCAATCGCGATCGCGTGGCGACGCTGCGCGCCATCCTCCATGCAACCGATCAAATGGGACTGGCACGCGAACAGGTTCACATCGGCGGCGAAGTCGTCTTCAACGCTGTGATCGATGTCGAAAGTCACGCAGCCATCGATCAACTCACCGGCTTGTCAGGCCTGGCTGCCATCGTTCTTGCCTTCATCGCCTTGCGCTCCATTCGCCTGATGCTGATGGTGTTTGTCACTGCTCTTTACGCGGCAGGCTTTGCCTATGCGACGGTGCATTACATGGGTAGCCAAATGAATCTGGTACTCGTGGTCATGCCGGTGCTGGTGTATGTCACGTCGATAGCCGGCTGTATTCATCTGACCAACTACTACACAGACGCGGTGCGAACGCATGGCCTGGCTGGCGCGCCGATTCGAGCTGTGCGCGCGGCTTGGCTTCCCTGCGCTCTGGCGGCAACGACGACATCGGTGGGCCTGATCTCGCTCGCTGTGAGTCACATTCAGCCGGTGCGTGACTTTGGCATGTTCGGTGCGTGGGGCATCCTGGCGGCGCTGATGTTTCTCTTTCTGTTGCTGCCTGTGCTTTTTGAGCGGTATCCACTGCGAAAACTGGCGGATCAGGATGGGCAGCCCTGGCCACACGAGGTCAAGAGCGAGCGCCAAGCGGCGCGATGGCTGCGGCATGTGGCGCTTCGCATCATTGCCATCAAGCGGCCGCTGGTGATTCTTTTTGCAGTGGTCATTCTGATCGCCGCCGGCGGCATCCTGTTCACGCAGACCTCCGTCAAAGCTTCGCGATTTTTTCCCAGAACTCACAAACTCGTCACCGATATGCAGTGGCTCGAAGATCAGATCGGTCCACTGGTGCCTATCGAAATTGTGATCGACTTCGACCCCCGCGTCAGCAAACTCAATATGCTCGATCGCATGGAACTGGTCGCACACGTTCAGCAGATTCTCGGTTCCATGAGCCACGTGGGCGGTACGATCTCGCCAGCAAGCTGGGCCCCTGAAATGGAACTGCCCAAAGCAAAGAACCAGGATCCGACGACGACGCCAGCAACCAGTCCCCCGCGACTCAATCCATTTGCACTCATTGGTGATGTGCGACGTAAGCTCGTCAATGCCGGCCTCGAATCGCATCGGCAGGTCTTCGTCGATCAGCATTATCTCAGCGCCAAACGTGCTGAAGGTGATACGACATCCCCCGAGCGCTGGCGCATCACCGGACGCTTCGAGGCGTTCAACGAACTGGCCTATGACCAAGTGATTATGGATGTGCAGCAGCGCATCACGGCGCATCTTGCGAGCCTGCCTGCGGCGGCCCAAGCAGGAGTGACCGCTGATTTCACCGGCGCGGTGCCTTTGGTTCATGCGGCCCAGCAGGAACTTCTGAGCGGTCTGTTTCGCAGCTTCATCATGGCGTTTGTCCTCATCGGTGCGACGATGGCGATCCTGCTGCGCTCCATTCGCGCGGGGCTCATTTCCATGTTGCCCAACGTCTTTCCCGCCATCACCATCTTCGGCGTCATGGGCTGGTTCGGCTTCATGGTCGATGTCGGGGCGATGCTCACCGCCAGTGTCGCCATGGGCATCGCTGTCGATGGCACATTGCATTACCTGACTTGGTTTCGCCGTGGTTTGGCGCAAGGCATGAGCAAGGATCAGGCGCTGGCGGATGCTTATGTTCACTGCGCTGGTGCGCTGATGCAGACCACCGCGATCACTGGGCTGAGCATGCTGGTGTTTTACAGCACTTCGTTTCAGCCTGTCGCTCAGTTTGGACTCCTCATGTGTCTGATGCTCGTGGCGGCGCTCATCGGCACCATGCTGCTGCTGCCCGCAGTGATGGCGACGCGTCTGGGCAATCTCTTCGTCGAGCCAATGGACGAGGCTTCATCACAATGAAATTTCACATCTTCATCGTTTCACCATGAACAAAGCCTTCGTCAAAGAACCTGATGAGCCTGATGATCTGCATTGCCCGCGCTGCGGCGGTCTGGGGCAATCCGTCTCAGCCGCGACGATCCATGCCCATCTCAATGAAGGCGACACAGCATCATTAGCCAGTTCCAGTTGCTTTTGCGGCAATGCGAATTGCGATGTCGCTTACTTCGATGGCTTTGAGCAAGTGATCCTCGTAGAGCAGTTGCGCAAGCCTATCTATCCCAAAGATCCCGTAGCTCCAATCTGCGCCTGTTTCGGGCTCAAGGCTGAGGATGTGGCCGCCGATGCTCAGGCTGGCAATGCGGCGGGCGTTCGCCAGCTCATCGATAAATGCAAGGACCATCGCGAGGCGTGTGTGCTCCTTGCCGCCAATGGACGCTGCTGCGTGGATGAAGTGCAGCGCCAATTTCTCAAGCATTGGAAACGGTGAGCGGACTATCGGGGATTGGATGATCCTGAACGAACCGGGGGCAATTTCGCTAGCTGCAAAGCCATTACTAAGCGCATGACCGTCAGATTTCTGCTTAGTTTTACCGCCTCGATGCTGACTTTTCGATTTGCACTGGCTATTATCCCGCACTGATTTCGCCGTGTCGGTCGTTGAATGACAAAACGAATTACTGATCGGATTCTTTTAACGACACTTTCCCGATTCCGGGAAGTGAGAGAAGTTGGCCCACACCCGATCAAACCCGGTAAAGAGAATCGTGCAAATGAACCCTATCCCCCTGCCGCACTCAACAATCGATGGCCAAGCGTTTCTCGCCGCCTCGTTGCCGGCAATCAAAAAGTGTGATGCCGCCGCGCTGGCCAAAGCCGTGCTCAATCGCTGGACCAGCGGCCAGGTCTGTCGCCTGCTCAAACATGCCAATGTTGATGTCAGACGCGTCGCGACCGTCACCATGGGCATGATCGGCGACATGAGCCACAACAATTGTCTGACCCATGCACTGAGTGACGCCGACCACCAGGTCAACCAGATGGCTGAACATGCCTTGTGGTCCATCTGGTTTCGCAGCGGCAGTTCCAAGGCTGCCAAGCCCTTCCGCGAGGGCCTTGCCCTTCTCTCTGCGGATGAGTACGAAGAAGCCATCGCAAAATTCCACGAAGCCACCGCGATCGATCCCAACTTCGCCGAGGCTCACAATCAATGCGGCATCGCCTCTTTTCTCGCCGGGAATTACGACGCGTCAATTAAAGCTTGTCGCAAGGCGATTCAACTGGTGCCCACCCATTTCGGAGCGATCGCTGGCATGGGCCACTGCTTCGCTCAACATGGCGAACTGAATCTCGCCCTTCGCTGCTACCGCCGAGCCCGCCGCATCAATCCCCATATCGAAGGCATCGCCGATGCCATTGCCAGCTTGCAAACCAAGATCAAAGACATGAGCGACTCAGGCTTTTTCGAGCTCGATGCGATTGTGGCGTGAAGCAAAAATGCAAAACTACAAATTGCAAGTCACAAAATTCAAATTACAAACAAGCACCAATCAGAAAAATCAAAGGCAAAACCGAGACGCGTTTAGTGCTTTGCTTCATTTCCTCCTATTGCCATTTGGACCTTGTTTGAAATTTGTGATTTGTGATTTGAACATTTCTCCGTCAATCCACTATCCAAAGCTATACTGCACGCTGAACTGATTTCTTTTTCTTTCGCGAAGGTTCAAGGATGAGCCGACCTCACCACCGATCCGCACCGCTTGAGCATCTGCGTCGCCACATGCGTCTTCGCCGCTGGGGCACTGTCGCCACTCTGTTAGCCATCGGCGGCGCGATGATTGCCGCGATCTTCACCTCCATCTCCGGCTGCCAGTCCACGCCCAGTGCATCGCCCATCCAAACAAGTTCCAAGAGCATCACCTCGATCCAATCCGAACCGTTGGTGCGCGTCCGTGTGCGCCGCTCCGTACCTGTGATCGAAGTCGATTCGCCGGCAGGCATGCGCATCGGCCCTGCCGCAGCCAGTGAACAGCGTGTCATGCAAGGGCCGCTGCGCATCTCGCATGATGGCACGCAGTTCATCTTCGCGCCGGTGAAACCGGGCGGTCAGCCGCTGGGTTGGAATCTGCCCAGTCTCACCATCACTGCGGTGCAAGGCGACACCGTATCACTCGATCGTCAAACCTATCCCGCGACCATCGTGATTCATCCGGTGCGCAGCGCTGTCGCCAATGGGCCGACGCTTGTGGATGCGATCAATCATGTGCCGATGGAACGTTATCTGCCCGGCGTATTGAGCAAAGAGCTTTACGCATCATGGGAGTATGAAGCCTTTCGCGCACAAGCCATCACCGCTCGCTCCTACGCAATTCACGGTCTCATGAGCAGTCGCTCGCGACACTACGATCTCGAATCAACGCAGGCCAGCCAGGCCTACATCGGAGCGAACGCTCACCAGAAAGCGATCGATGCGGTCAACACCACCAAAGGCATCGTGCTCGCTTATCAGGATGATGTGCTCCAGGCGTATTACTCAAGCTGTTCCGGAGGCACCGGCCAAGATGCAGCCGCCATCTTTCCCAATCAGCGCGATGTGCCTCCTCTGCGCGGCAAGCAGCAAGGCGACTGGGGCAAAGAGAGTCCCTACTTCCGCTGGTCGATCTCTGTGCCTCGTGTGCTGCTGACGCAGCGCATGGCTGCATGGGGCAAGGCCACGGGCAACGCCATCGCCAGCTTGCAGATGATTCGCGAAGTGCGCACTACCGCAGCCAACGCGGTGGGCCGGCCGACGCAACTGACCGTCTTCGATCAAAGCGGCAAGGGCTATCCGCTCAGTGCCGAACAGTTTCGCTTTGCGTGCAACTACGATGGCCCTGCAAATGCAAGCGTGCCGACCACAGCAGCGCTGCCGCCCCTCGAATCGAAGCAGATGGTGCGCAGTAGTCACGTGGCTGTCGTTGTGACGCAGAACGACGTCCGCATCAACGGCGCGGGATACGGTCACGGCGTAGGCCTTTGCCAATACAGCGCTCAGGCCATGGCCAAGCAAGGCTACGCCGCCCAGGGCATCTTGCAATTTTTCTATGCCGGTGCTGACCTGCGCAAGGTGTATTGATTTTCAACTGAGCCTTTCAGAAGAGGTGAATGTGCCCGTCGTTAAACATTGCTTCATCGCCGCGTTCCGTACCATCGCATTCTTGATCGTGATGGCTGTGATGCCGTTGCTGCTCACTGGCTGTGCGGCGCGCGTTTCAACTGATCCGATCAAGGATATGAACAATCGCGAGCTTGCCGCCAATTGGAGGCTTGATGCCGCAAGACAGGCTGAGCGCGAATTACGTGATGATCCGCGCCGCTATGAAGCGCTGCACAAGATGGTGTGGGAGGTGGTGAATACTGAAGAACTGCGCATCTATGCGGTTGATCAACTCGTGCAGATGGATGAAAAAGATTTCATCACCAAACTCGATAGGCGCATCGTGCTCATTCCCTACGGCGAATCCTTGGATCACATCTACGAAGTCGGAAAATCACGCCAATGGAAACAGCTCACGCCGATGCTGGTCAAGCGCTGGGCCGTGCCGCAAAGTGGTGTTCCCGATGATGACCGCACCGAGCGCAAGTGGATCGGCGAATTGAATCCTGGCAAAGCCGCCAAGGATGTCGTATTCGATGTTTTCACCGCACCGCCTGACCAGATCACCGATCTTCAGCGCATTGGCGCCTGGGCACTGCTCAATCGCATCGCGACCAAAGAGCAGCTCATCACGGCACTCGAGCAGGCTCCGCAGTCCACAGCGCTCATCACCGATCTGAAAGTCTGCGCGACCGACCTACACACACTGCCACGACATCGCGAAGGTGTGAAGTGGCTCTACTACCTGCGCGATCCTGCACGATCACAGCTCTGGGATCAGCACAGGTCACAGGTTGCCCAGCTTGGTAGCGAGCAGCGCATCAATCTGGAGATGAGGCATCTTGCAGTACTTGCTCATCTGGACGCAGACACAAAATCGCTGACACGCGACCAGCTCTTCGCTCGCGTGCAAGGTCAGCTTGAATCGCAGCGACATCACTTCGCTGGTTCCACCCTCGGCAGCATCACCTCGGACTTGCCGCAGCGTCTGAGCGACTGGCAAAACAAACTATCCTGGGCTGATCTCGCCACCATTGAACATCTCTGGAAACTGGTGCAACAGCCGACCATCAAAGCATCACTTTTCGCGCAGGCTGACAAAGATCTTCTCAACGCTTCGTCCGAACATGGAGGCGTCATCGACATCGTCAGCAGTCAGCCCCTGGCGCGCGACTATCCGCCCATCGTTCGCTTCTCGCATGATCGTCAGTTCACACCCAGTGAACAGATGATCACCCACTGCTACACCGGACTGGCTCACTACCATTTCCATGCACAGGAAAAGAAAAACCGCGATCACGCAGGACCGGGCAAAGGCGATCTCGATACCGCCGACAGGCTCGATCTGAATTACCTCATCTTCACTTTCATCGATGAGAATCACCTGAACGTCGATTACTATCAGCACGGACGCATCAATGTGGACCTGGGTACGATTTCACGATGAGCGTTTGATGAGTGCTAGCCATCGTGTTCGCTTTGATCGTTGTGCTGGTTCTGCTTCTTCAATCCCGACATCGAGTGAATCATCATGGTTTACCGCCGCCTGTTCACATGCTCCCTTCTCCTGCTTCTGGTCAGCGCTGCACTCATCGCAGAGCAACCCGCTCCAGTGTCGCTGGATGCAGAAAAGCTCGCCAAGGTGCCGCAGGTCATGCAGGCCTTTGTCGATCAAGACAAAGTCTCCGGCGTGGTGACGCTCGTAGCCACGCGTGACAAGGTGGTGCAGATCGAAGCAGTCGGCTTGGCAGACATTGAAACGAATCGAGCGATGACCAAAGACACGATGTTCTGGATCGCGTCGATGACCAAGCCGATCACTGCGACCGCTTTGATGATCCTCGTCGATGAAGGCAAGGTGAATGTCGATGACCTCGTCTCTAAATACATTCCGGCATTCAAGGATGTGAAGCTCAATGGCAAGTCGCCCAGTCGTGAAATAACATTGCGCGATCTGATGTCACATACCTCGGGCATCGGCGAAGCAGCTGCATCGCAGTCCGTCGAAGGCACAACGCTCGAAGCGATCGCGGAGCGAATCGCAGCAGCGCCGATGAAGTATGAACCTGGCGAAAAATGGAACTACGGCAGCGGCCTGACGGTTGTCGGCCGCATCATCGAAATCGTTGCCAAACAGAATTATGGCGACTTCGTGCAAAGCCGAATCCTCGATCCCGTCGGCATGAAGGACACCACCTTTCACTTAAGCGCCGCACAGATTCCGCGCGTCGCCAAGTGCTATAAGCCCGCCAAGGATGGAAAAGGTCTTGAAGCAGTCATCAATCGCTACGTGCCTACCGATCCTGCGAAGAAGCAGACACCCAATCCTTCGGGCGGTCTCTTTTCTACAGCCAATGACATGACCCGTTTCTATCAGATGATCCTGTCGGGTGGCCAGATCGACGGCAAGCGGATTCTCTCGGAGAAAGCCGTCAAACAAATGACCAGCCTCGCGCACGATGGAAGCATCAGCACCGGATTCACGCCCGGCAACGGCTGGGGCCTGGGCTGGATTCTTGTGCGTGAACCGCAAGGTGCCACCGCAGCGCTCAGCGCAGGTTCACACGGCCACGGCGGCGCACACGGCACGCAAGGCTGGATCGATCCAAATCGCGGACTGATTTACGTAATGATGATTCAGCGCACCGGCTTTGGGAATGGTGATGATTCTGATGTCCGCCGTGCGTTTCAAGGCGCGGTGTACGAAGCCATTCAAAAGTAAATCGCCTCACTCTGCGGGCATATCGACGATGCGTATGCACACCGGCTTGCCATCGATCACGTTGAGCGTTTCGATTTCCTTGAGCGCTTCTTGCAATGCGCCTTGGCGCGCTCTGTGCGTGACGATGACCAGTGGGACGAACTGACCCACGTTCGATTCGTGCTGCGAGATGGCGGAGAGCGAGATACCTGCATCGCCGAGGATGGCGCTGACTTTCGCCATGACGCCGGGCACATCCAGCGCTGTCATGCGAATATAAAATCGGCTCACCAGATCATCAGCAGCCACGGTGGTGACGCGCTCGTGTTTATCACACTGCAGATGCATCTTCTCGCAGGCAAAGGGATACCAGCCACTGGCGACATTGAGAATATCGCTGACCACCGCGCTGGCGGTTGGCATCTCGCCCGCGCCTCTGCCATAGCTCATGGTGTGGCCGACGGCGTGGCCATAAACGCTAAGTGCGTTGAACGATCCGTGCACCTGCGCCAGTGGAGCACTCGCATGAATGAAGCTCGGATGAACGCGAAGTGAAAGGCGAGAGGCGCCGCCTTCGCCGTGCTGCCGTTCTGCAATGGCCAGGAGCTTGATGTCATATCCCAGCTCCGCAGCGAAGCGCAGGTCGGCCAGGTCCAGCGCATCGATGCCTTCGTTCCACACATCGTCTTCGCTGACGCTCACACCAAAGGCGAGCGATGCGATGACGGCCAGTTTCTGCGCGGCATCTTTGCCCGAGACATCGAGCGTCGGATCAGCCTCGGCAAAACCTTTGGCCTGTGCCTCGGCGAGCGCGGCGGCATACGACTTGGCATTGCGGGTCATCTCGGTGAGGATGTAATTGCAGGTGCCGTTGAGGATGCCGTAGAGACCATCGATGCGATTGGCCATGAGGCCGAACTGCATCGCGGTGATGACGGGAATGCCGCCGGCCACCGCCGCTTCAAAAGCAATGGAGGCGTGATGCTTACGAGCCAGTGCGAAGAGTTCCGCGCCCTCGGCGGCAAGAAGCGCCTTGTTCGCCGTGATGACATGCTTGCCTGCCTCAAGAGCCCGGCGAACATGCTGACTGATCGCGCCACGGCCGCCGGCTACTTCTACAACGATCTCCATATCGGGCGTGCTGAAAAATGCATCGGCGTCACTCGTAAACTGGTCGGCTGATAATCCGCTGCTCTTAGCAGCCTTGGCGACATCGCGCACCAGCACTTTTCGCAGTTCGACCGCTTTGCCCAGGCGCTGAGCGTAAAGCGATGCCTGTTCGCGCAGCAGCTTCACCACACCGCCGCCGACGGTGCCGCAGCCGATCATTCCGATACCGATCGCATTCGATGCCACTGATTCGCTCCTTGAGTTGTTCACTCACCCGAACCAGACTCAGGCGAGCGAGGAAAGATAGCAGGAACCTGAAGTTCAAGCACAGAATCATTATCGTCGATTCAAGCAGCGCCCTTGGGGCGGATGATCCTGCTGATTTGCAATTGAAGGTCGCTTCGTCGCGGTTCCTGTCTTACAATGATTCTGATGACACCTCCACCCGCAACATCCGACGACCAACTGATTCTTCCGCTCTGCTCGATTTTTCGCAGATTTCTCAAGCGGCAGGGCCTCAAGTTCACACCCGAACGGGCACAGATACTCGACGCGGTGCTGAGCAAGGAAGGCATCTTTGAAGCCGACCAACTGCTTTACGAAATGCGATCCGGTGGCAACCGCGTCAGCAAGGCGACGATCTATCGCACGCTCAAGCACCTGATGGAAGCGAAGATCATCAATGAGGTGCTCATCGATCCCAAGCAGGCACACTACGAACTTTCCTTCGGCCGCGAGCCCAAGGGCCATCTCGTCTGCATGGAGTCGCATCAGGTCATCGAGTTTGAAGTGCCTGAGCTTATCGATCTGCGCGACCGCGTGTGCAAGGAGCACGGGTGGGAGCCGCTGAGTTTTCGCGTTGTCGTGTATGGACGAAGCCCGGAGGCGAAGGCGCAAGCGAAGGGCGAATGAGTTTTCGCAGCGTGCACAGCGCTTGCCGCATCACACTTCTTCAAGATCACTCTGATCGATGGGGCGACTGATCACATAGTTGCCGCTGATCCATCGGCCGAGGTCGATCGTTCTGCATCGCTTAGAGCAGAAGGGAAATCGCTCTTCACTTACAGCCACGGGTTTGCTGCAAATGGGGCACTTGCTGGTCTTCACTTGTGCCGTTGAAGTCGTAGCGGTATTCGTCGCAGTGATCTCTTTGATCTCTTTGACGAGTTTTGGGAATCGGTCGCGCCATGCGCCGTGGGCCTTGAGTTCGATCTGCCGCTCATCGCTGCCGGAGTGTGACAATCGGATTTCAAGACGATCTTCGCCGACCAGTTCATCGAGTCTGTCTGCCCATTCGATGGCGAGGACGCTGTCGTGCCGCAGTTCGCCGCCCAGAGTGTTGCCGGTGATTTCGTAGCCGATTGATTCCAGTTCATCGAGCTTCTGAATGCGGTAGGCATCGATGTGAATTAGGCGCGGGCGACCAGGAATTTCGGAGGCGTATTCTTGGGCGATGACGAAAGTCGGGCTGACGACGACGTTGCGCTCAACGCCCAGGCCGTTGGCCAGGCCGCGCACCAGTTGCGTTTTGCCTGCGCCCAGTTCGCCGATGAGTGCGATCAGATCACCGGCGCGCAGGTGCGCTGCAATTGCTTCACCGAGTGCGACGGTTTCTGCCAAGGACTGCGTCTGACCGGACCATGTTGAATCGGTGGATGACATGCTTGAATCTTAGCGAGTTGAATTGATATGGTCAGCATCAGCCGTGATGTTCCCAACCGCCTGCTGCCATTGGCTGCACGGAACCGTTTTCCATCTTCAGCATGACCGTGGTCTTTTCGTGACGCGGCGTGATCATGCCGATCTTGGTGACGGGTACGCCCTCAATGACAGCGGGCAACGTCTTCGCCGCTTCGGGTGAAAGCACGAAACATAGCTCGTAATCCTCGCCATCGTAGAGCGCATGTTCCCAAGGCGGGCGACTATCGGACAGGCTCGCCTTGTGTGCCGCCCTGCTGATGGGCAGACTATTGATCCACAGTTCAGCACCCAATGCGCCGCCAGCTCCCGCAGCACAGAGGCGTGGCAGATCCTGCGCAAGACCATCGGAAAGGTCGAGCATGCAGCGCGGCCGCAGCACAGGATCGCTCGCCAATTTTCGCGCCAAGGTAAGGCGAGGCTCAAAATCAAGATGATGAATGTAGCCCGGCGGATCATCCCTTTCGACGAGACTGCCGCCGAGCATACCGCTGGCGCAAATCACATCGCCCACCTGTGCCCCCTGCCGCAGCACAGGCTCGACGCCTTGCATCTGCGCCAGCACGGTCACGCTCAAAAGCATCGGCTGATCCCAGATCGAAATGTCGCCGCCAATGAGCGGGCAGTCATACCGCATCGCCACCGCAAGCATCGCATCATGCAGCGCCTTCGCCTTCGCTTCACCGAGCGATCGTGGCAGACACCCCGCCACCACCGCAGCCAACGGCAGCGCTCCCATCGCTGCCACATCCGACAGGTTCCGCGTAATCGCCTTGCGGGCAATTTTTGCAATGGGCGTCGTCTCAAGGGTGAAGTGAACACCATCAGCAATCTGATCCACCGTGATCAGCACCAGCTGGTCGCCGAGTTTGATCGCTCCCATGTCATCGCCTGGCGGGATGGTCACGCTTGCGGGTAGCGCTCCATTGCGAGAGTAGATGTGGTCTAAGAGATTCAGTTCACGCACAGCATCATTGTAGATGTTTTGCAAGCCAACGAGTCAAGCCTCGGCAACGCCCTTTGTGCCCGGATTCGCATCGTGCTAATCTTTCATTTCTCGTGAGCCACAGGCGACGACATGTCCCGGCTCAGTGATCAATCGAATCTGGAGCAAACGCACATGGGTCTTCTCACCGGCAAACGTGGCATCGTCTTCGGCATTGCCAATGATCGTTCGTACGCCACCTTCATCACCAAGCAGATCGTGGCCGAAGGTGGCACTTGCGCCTTCACGCACCTGCCTGATGAAAAAGGAAAAATGGAGCGCCGCTGTCGCGGTGCCCTTGAAGAACTCGGCATCACTGATGCCCTGCTGATGCCTTGCGATGCATCGAAGGATGCAGACCTCGATGCAGTCTTTGCGAAGCTCGAAAGCGAATGGGGCAAGATCGATTTCGTCGTGCACTCCATCGCCTTTGCGGATCGTCAGTTTCTTCAGACCGGCAACTTCCACACCACCACCCGCGCTGCCTGGACGCAGGCTCTGGACATCAGCGCCTACACGCTGCTGGCGATGGGGCAGCGCGCTGTGAAACTCATGCCCGATGGCGGCTCGATCATCAGCATGACTTACTACGGCGGCGAAAAAGTCATCCCCGGCTACAACATCATGGGCATCGCCAAGGGCGCTCTCGAACACACCACGCGCTATCTCGCTTGGGAACTGGGCGCGAAAAATATCCGCGTCAACACCATCTCCGGCGGCCCGCTGCGAACGCTCGCCTCCTCAGCCGTCGGCGGCATCCAGGAAATGTTCGATTTGCAGGCACGTAAGTCCTCGCTTCGCCGAAACATTGATGGCGAAGAAGTAGGCAACACCGCAGTCTATCTGCTGAGCGATCTTTCATCGGCAGTCACCGGCGAAACGATCCACGTCGATGCGGGCTTCAGCGTCGTCGGGCTGTGAGTGAATACGGATTCACAAGACATGACATGACATGACATCGAACTGCGGCCACACCCATTCATAGGCGTGGCCGTTTTATTTAGTGCCCTTGGTGATCGGGCGCGCTCGGTCCGCTTCATCGGCTTTCTTGCGGAGGTCATCGGCTTCGCTGGCTTTGCCTGATTTAATGAGCACGGTGATGAGCGAGCGCATCACTTCGATGGTTGTTTTGCTGCGATCGCCGCCGGGCATGCTTAGCCGTGCTGTTAGAACATCGCGGAACATGGATTCCGCCTCAGCGAGTTTGTCCTGATTCAGCAGTGATTCAGCCAGATTCTGCTTGGTGCGAAGCGTGGACCAGTGATCGCGCGGCAGCGTGCTCTCCTGCTGCCTCACAAGCAGATCGCGAAGCATTTTCTCAGCCTCGGTCGATTGGCCTGATTCGAGCAGCGCCTGCGCCAGTGAGTTGCGAGCCATGATGGTGGTCAGGTGATCCTCGCCCAGACGTTTCACTTGAAGCTCGATCACTTGGCGCAGTGTCTTTTGTGCTTCTTCATGTTTGCCCAGGCTCGAAAGAGCGCGAGCAAGACTGGTGCGCGAATTGAGCGTATCGGTGTGCTGCTCGCCGAGCACTTTGAGGCGAAGCTCGAGCACCTTGCGATGCAGCGACTCAGCCTCGGCAAACTCTTTACGATCCATCGCCATCTGCGCCACGTTGTAAATCGAAGCGAGTGTGTCAGGATCATCTTCACCCAGATTTTTCTGGCGAAGCTCAAACACCGCCAACCGCATCGCTTCCGCTTCCTGACGATCACCACTGTAATAGAGCGAGAGCGCGAGACTGTCCATCGAAGCGAGCGTGTCGCGGTGAAGAGGCCCGAGCACTTCTTGTCGCGCTGCGAGTACCTGCCGTTTGAGTGCGATGGATTCCTTGGCTTGATTGAGCATGGTCATCGCGTTGGCCAGGTGATATTCGGAACTGAGCGTTTCGACATGGCGCTCGCCCAGTGCTTTCTTGCGAAGCTCCACAGCTTCGGCGAGGCTTCGGCGGGCACTGTTGAGTTGCCCCAGTGCGTAGTAAGCGACGCCGACAGTGTGCAGTATGTCCGCCTTGAGCTGCGGGTCCTTGGCGAATCGCTTCTGCGCACCGCTGGCTGCTTCATCGAGCAGTTGCGTGACGCTGACTTCGCCGGTCTTGGCGTTGTTGGGATCTGCGGATTCGAGAATGGAGCGGAAGAACGAGGCGAGCACGGTCGCGCGTGCCTCTGCGATCATCGCCTCGTTTTTCTGCAAATCTGCTTCCTTCTCAGCGGCGACTGCGCGGGCACGCAAGCCGCGCTCGCGCACAAATCCATAGCCCAGAACAGCCGCGACGATGCCCAGCAGCACCACCCCCGCCACCGCCCAGTAGCGCAGCTTGCGCATGCGCAGCAGTGACGCGGCAGCTTTCACTTCCTGAATTTTGCGCTCGCGGCGCTGTGGCAGTTCACGCAATCGCTTGGCCAGTTCGGTAGCGCTGCCGAGCCTGCGTTTAGGATCGCCTTCCACACAGGCTGCGATGTCCTCGCGAATCAGTTCATCGCTGATGTCACGCTCCCAGCCCGAGGCCAGCGGCTTTTCCAGATCGCCTGCGACTACCTGATAAAGCAACACGCCCAGCGCAAAAACGTCGCCCTGCACCGTGAACGGCTTGTTCGCCAGAATCTCCGGCGGCGCATACATCCGCGTGCCCGTACGACTCGCCTCCGCCTCGGCGTTGCCAACCGTCTCCGTAAAACCTGACCCGGTGGTCATGCGAAGATCGCTGAGCCTGCTCGTGTCTGTCACCACACCAATGCCGAAATCCGCAAGCACCGGGCGAACGACATTCTGCTCCTCACGGCGAATCAGAATATTGCTCGGCTTAATGTCCTTGTGCAAAATGCCCACCGAATGCGCAGCAGCTGCCGCAGTCGCAATGCGGGCAATCATGTCGATGCGCTGATCCAAAGGCACCGTGCTGATGCCGCCCTGCTCCCTGGCCCACTCCAGCAGATCGCCCTCTTCGCTGAATTCGCTCTCAAGAAAATAAGGCGATGTTTCCAGTTGTACTTCGTGAAGCTTGGCGATGTCCTTGCGTTCGCCCAGTGCATGCCGAATCAGGCGAAAGAGTGTGAGCTCGCGCTTGAAGGATTGCAGTCGCTCCGCATCGAAGCAAAACTTGAAGACGCGCTGATCGAAAGTTTTGTGATGTCGCCCCAGCCAGACTTCGCCGAAACCGCCTTCGCCGAGTTTGCGATCGATGATCCAGCCGGGCCTGCGCGGAATCTCGAGTCCTGCTGCCGGTCGCCAGCCCAGGGTCTCTTCTTCTTCGAGCGAGTAGGCGCGCTTGGCCTTTTCACTGTCGGGCGGCGATGTGAATGGGGCGATACCTTCCGCGCCCACCTCGAACACTTCGATCGGTTCTTCGATGCCTTTGATGGCGTAGCGACCATAAGCCATCCAGCGAATTTCGGGAGCCGCAGCATTGTCGCCGGGCATGGAAGGATGCCGGCGAATGTTTTGTCTGGCGCTGTCGAAGGCAGCGCGGGTGAGCAGGATCTGTCCGCCTTGCGCCAGGTTCATGATGCGGGCGGCGATGTCTGCGGGGAGGCCGACGACTTTTCGCTGGCCATCCAAGTCCTTGTCAATCTCAGTGACTTCGCCCAGATGCAGCCCGACGCGTACACGCAGTCGCTCAGGCTGCTTGTGAGTCTGATGGAGCAGGTATTGGAATCGAAGGGCCGCGTTGATCGCATCGCTGGGCGCGACAAAACGCGCCAAAAATCCATCGCCAACGTCTTTGAGAATTTCCGCTCTGGGCGTGGCGGCGATGACCTGTTTGAAGGTGGCATCGTGTGCGTTGATGAGGTGCGCGTAGGCCACATCGCCCAAGCGCAGCTTCATATCGACGGAGCTAACCACATCCGTGAACATCAGCACCATCAGACGCATCGCGGGCGATAACTCAGGTTGTGCAAGCGAATCAGACATGTTTACGAATCGAGATAGAGTGCAACAGTTGATCAGCGTAAGCGGATCGCGGTCATAAGGATATCGTAAGTTTTCGCCAATTACATTTTAGAAGTACCGCCCTGGCGTTGAACCTGCCCTATCCATCAGCGCAGGCCTTCCACAACAATCGGTGCGACAAACTCCGCAGGCAGCAGACAGGCATCATCATTGCACGCCTGATAGCTGACGATGATGCGTGGCTTGGTCGCCTTCGCATCGCTCCCAGCCTTGAGTGTGATTTCTATCTCAATGGTGCCGCTGTGAACTTCCAAGGGCTTGTCCGCAAAAGAAAACTTCTGCTTCTTGGCCTCAGGATATTTCACCGTCCATTGCAGATCGCTGACGCCTTCCACTTTGACCACCAGCGGAATCACTTGGTCATCACCGGGCTTATTCGCGTTGATGTGAAAATCCTTGTGAATCGCAATCGTCACTTTGATCACCGCGCTGCCCGAAGACATATCGGCCTTCGCTTGATCCAGCGCCACCACCACTGGCGCCTTCTCGGTTGGCTCCAGTTTTTTCGCCGCCACTACTGCGCCATCCGCAAATGCTTTGGGTGCCAGTTCGATGGCCCGCTGCAAGGCATGGAGTGAATGCGACATGCCCACACTCTGCCGCCGCAGTGGCACGGAGAACGCGCGAAGGTCGATCACCGCGTGCTTGAGATATCGCTCGTTCTTCGTGAGTTCGTAAAGGCTCAGCAGATTGTGCAGCATCACACCGTTGCCGCTGGGCGTTGCACCGTCGTAAGTCGAACGAACGCGAACGAAGAGATCCGACTGATCCGCGAGTGTGTCGTAATAACCGCCGCCGCCGCCTTCACTGGCGAACTTTTTCGAGGCGTAGTTGGTCAGTTCTTCTGCCGCTGCGAGATAACGAGCATCACCGGTGGCTTTGTGTACTTCGATCAGGCCGTGCACGAAGAAGGAATAATCTTCGAGGAAGCCGTTGATTTTTGACTTGCCCTGCCGCATGGTGCGATAGAGGCCGCCATCGGGCGTACGCATGTCGGCAAGGATGTAATCAGCAGCCTTGGCCGCGGCCTTCGTGTAGCGATCTTCCTTGAGCTGTCGCCCTGCTTTGGCCATGCCCGCGATCATCAGTCCGTTCCAACTGGTGAGGACTTTGTCATCGAGGCGAGGTTGCTTGCGCTGATCGCGCACTGCTTTGAGCTTCACATTGATCGCCGCCCTTTGTTCAAGCAATTGCACCATCGTCAGCTTGAGTTCTGCTGCCAACTCATCAAGTCGCTTAGGCAGAAACAGCACGTTGACCGGTGTGCTTTCGCGATCGTGCGGGTCCTGAAAGTTCGAACCTTGATCGAGTCCGTAAAGCTTCAGCGCCAAGGCTGATTGTGCATCATCCTTGAGCGCCGCCTTGATCTGCTCGGTGGTCCAGACGTAATTCTGTCCTTCCTTGGCATCGACTTCCGCATCCTGTGCTGACCAAAATGTCCCAGTAGGATCAGTCATTTCGCGCAGCACGTAGTCGCACACTTCACGAACAACGCGTTCATAAAGCTGCGGGTCTTTCGCGTCAGGCTTGATCGACTGCGCGGTGAGATAGACCTCGACGAGTTGCCCGTTGTCGTAGAGCATTTTTTCGAAGTGAGGCACGAGCCATTTTTGATCGACGGAATAGCGGTGGAAGCCGCCGCCGACCTGATCGTAGATACCGCCGCGCGCCATGCGCTCCAGTGTGTAGCTGATGGCCTTCCACAGGTCAGCATCAGGGGCCTTCTGATAAGCCTTGAGCAGCAGCAGCAGATTGTTGGGCGTGGGAAATTTGGGAGCAGCGCCGAAGCCGCCGTGCTCTTCGTCGAAATTTCGGATGAGCGCTTCCGCAGTGCGATCGAAGAATGCCGCTGATACTTCGCCGGGCACGAGTTCCTGATTCAGATGAGCTGCAATCGCATCAGCCACTTCTTCTGCCTGCGCGATGATGCCATCTTTCTGTTCCTTCCAGACCTGCCCCACGCGCTGCACCAGCGCCGGGAACTGCTGCGGCGGAATGTAGGTGCCTGCATAAAACGGCTTGAGCCCCGGATCATCTTTTCCCTTGGCCCCAGGCGGCGTGAGAAATACACTCATCGGCCAGCCGCCTCGGCCTTGATTGAGCATCTGCACCGAAGCCATATAAATGTCATCAACATCGGGCCGCTCTTCGCGATCGACCTTCACATTGATGCAATGCTCATTCATCACCTTGGCAATGGCGGGATTTTCGAACACCAAACGCTCCATCACGTGGCACCAGTAACAAGTCGAGTAACCGATCGAAAGAAAGATCGGCTTACCTTCCTTGCGGGCCAGCGCAAAAGTCTCTTCATTCCACGGATACCACTGCACCGGATTGTGCGCGTGCTGGAGCAGATAAGGACTGCTCTCTTTCGCCAGCGCATTCGTATATTTCCACGAGCCATCAGCGTTGCGCAGCTCTTTGTGGTGAGGATGCACAGCATGGCCCGATTCATCGGCGGCGATAGACATCAATGCGACTCCAACAAGCGTAAATAGCAGCGACCGATTCATGTCGTTGCTCCTGATTGAAAAGTGAACCTGAACTCAAAACCACCCGGCAAACGCCGTGTGGTCGCGGAATCAAATGCTGATTCCGATTTGACCACGAAGGCACGAAGGTATGAAAAAGAGAAGGCGAAGACAATCGTGCGGGCCGCTCTCTTATGTTTTCACTTCGTGTCTTCGTGCCTTCGTGGTTAAATCGAATTAGGCTTGGATTGCCGCGCTGCGTGAATCCAACATGGTGTGTCTGCGCCCCCGGAAAAAGCCTTGACACACCCTACGAATCATTCATTTCATTTGACTGTCACGGTGATTGTTGCGATGCGGGCGACGGGAATCACAGCAGGGCCGTAGGCGGTTTGTACCTTGATGCGATCCAGTTCCAGTGCGCCGGTGAGTGTGTCGTTGTTGCGAAAGCGAATCGCAAAGGCGGCCCGCTGTGATGTGTAGGAACCTTGTGCGATCAGGCGCAGAGGCACATCGAGTTTGGCGAATTCAATCTTCAAAGGCAGTGTGGAAAAATCAACGGGGCTGCCATGGATCTTGGAGCCATCGGTGAGCACGACTTGAAGTTGCACCACCGGCTCAGCCGCGGCGACTGGCGCAGCTTCCTCCGCATGCAACGCAGAACACACGAGAAACATCGAGACCACCCACGCAAGGTTTCGGCATGACTTCATAGTTGATTCTCGCTGGTTGATGCTCGCACCAAGATTCAGATGCCGATGAATATCACGATAGACGGTTCATACCGCTGGCTGATCCCACAAGGTGTGGCCCGTCAGATGAAGGAACACATCTTCAAGTGTCGGCTGCCCCACCGTGATCGATTCAAAGCGTCCGGGGAAAGCCTCCGCCAGCGTCGGAATAAATGAAGCGCCATTGTCGCGTTCCAGACGAATGCGGCCGGCCACGAGTGTGGGCTTGGTCTTCTCTTCCCATGGGCCAAATTTCTCGGCGATGGCGGCGCGAAGCTGGTCAGCTTCCTCGATGGTGCCGCGCGAAGAGAGCGTGATGATGTCGCCGCCGATCTGAGCTTTGAGGTTGGCTGGTGTGTCTACCGCGACGATCTTGCCGTGCGACATGACAGCCAGGCGATCGCAGCGGTCCGCTTCATCCATCAGGTGCGTGGTGAGCGCGACGGTTTGGCCGCGCTCGCTGCGCAGTTGAATGAGTTGTCGCCACAGGTCATGCCTGGCGCCGGGATCGAGGCCGGTGGCTGGTTCATCGAGCAGGAGCAGTTGGGGTTGATGAAGCAGCGCTTTGGCGAGTTCGACGCGTCGCTTCATGCCGCCGGAGAATTGCTCGACGAAATCGCGTTTGCGATCGGCGAGGTTGAAGTAAGTGAGCAGTTCATCGATGCGTTTGGCCAGGTCGCTGCCGCGCAGGCCGTAGAGATGGCCCTGGTGCATGATGTTTTCGTAGGCGGTGAGTTTGCCATCGAGGCTCGGTGCCTGGAAGACGACGCCCAGTGACTGGCGCACCTTGGCGGGCGCGGTGAGCACATCGTTGCCCATGATGCTGACGGTGCCGGTGGAGCCTGCGGGATTGAGCGGGCGAAGGAGCGTGGCGAGAATGCGAAAGAGCGTGGTCTTGCCGGAGCCGTTGGGACCGAGGATGCCGAAGATTTCGCCGGGGTTGACGACGAGAGAGACATCATCGAGTGCCAGCGTTCGCGGCGCTGGTGCAGGTACAGGTGCTGTGGGTTTGCCGTGCCTGCTGCGCGGCTGACGCAGGGCAGTGGCGTAAGCATGTGTCAGATGATCGACAACAATCGCGCCATGAATGGGTGATGCGGTGGTCGCGCCAGAATCGGTTTCAAGGGCAGTGGTCATGTGCCCGAATGATAGCAGCCTTGAAGGGGGAGGATTGCCGCGCTGATGACGCTACGCCGCAAGCGGCGGAGATTCTCGCGGGGTTTTATTTGTAGTCATCCACTTCGGGCTCTTCCTTCGCTTTGCCTTTGCCTTCTTCGTGGTGGCCGTCTTTGTGTGCGGCGTCTTTATGTGCGCCGTCTTTATGATCATCACCGTGATCGGGGTGATAGACGCCGATGACCTTGGTGTGATTCATCTTGCGAGGTTTGAGCGTCGCGGTGTCGGTGAGTGTGGGCAGCACAGCGAGGAAGGTCATCATCAGCGGAATGACCGCGAGCCAGACGATGAAGGCGCGTTCAAACTTGATGTGCATGAAATAGACCAGCACGATGTACGCCTTGGGCAACGTGAAGACGAGCACGAGCAGGACCAGTGCGAACTTGGGAATCGCGAAGACCTTGTCGCCCAGGTCGTTGATGACCCAGCTGTGCCGCCACCATTCGTAGAGACCGACCTCAGCGGCAGTCAGCGCCAATAGCGCGAGAAAAAACGGCATGAGCCGAAGGGCGTGGCCGTGGCCTTCGCCGTGGGCATCGGAATGATCGTCGGAGGTGGTGGCGTGTGTCATGGGCGGAGTAGGTAGAGGAGGTCAGGGAAGGTAAAGGAGGTAAGGGAAGATAGAGGAGGCAGTGGAAGGTACATGAAGGTATGGGCAGGAAGCGAAACATCATCCGTCAAATTCATCTCTTATTCCTGTACCTACCTTTACCTTCCTGTACCTTCCTGTATCTCATGGGCCACCTGCTTCATATCAGATACACAATGGCGAACAGGATGATCCAGACGAGATCGACAAAGTGCCAGTAGAGGCCGGTGAGTTCGACAAGGGCGAAGTTCTTGGCGTTGAAGTGACCCAAGTATCCCTTGACGGTAAGCACCGCCAAAGCGAGGACACCCATCGCCACGTGTAAGCCGTGGAAACTGGTCATGGCGTAGAAGCACGAGGCCATGATGTCCTTGTCGGGGGTCATGCCGCGGTGGACGATCAGTTCGTAATATTCATAGCACTGCACACCGACGAAGACCGCGCCAAAGAGCGTGGTGCAGAGCATGCCCAGGTTGCCCTTGGCGATGTTGTTCTGCTGATAGTGCTGCAGGCCCCAGACGAAGACGACGGAAGAGCAGATGAGTAGAAACGTGTTGAACGCCGTCAGGCCAATGGCCAGCGGGTAGGTGTCGGCGGTGGGATCAGCCCAGGTCGTCTGCCCAGCCCTAAGAATGATGTAGGCACCGATGAGGCCGGTGAAGAACATCACCTCGGAGGCGAGGAACAGCCACATGGCGATCTTGCCGTTGGAGATCTGAAGGTTCAGAACCGTGCCAAAGGCTTCGAGGGGCTTGGGGCCTTTGGATTGAATGGGTGGCATGGCGGCGTGGGACATGAAAATAGTTCCGAGTTCAAAGTTCAAAGTTCAAAGTTCAAGGCTGCGATCACTTTTCCGAATTTTTCGCTTTTTCGCTTTTCTGCTTTCCCGCTTTTGCGTTTCCCTACCTCCCATCCACCGCCATCATGATGAGGATGATCGGCAGATAGATCAGTGAAGCGAAAAACATCAGGCGAGCATATTTCGTGGTCTGATGCTTCACGACAAGGATACCGCAGGTCAGGAACGCCAGACCGGCGATAAGGGCGACGATGAAGTAGGCGATGCCGGTCATGCCGATGAACGTGGGCATCAGGCCCACAGGCACGAGGATGAGGCAGGTGAGCATCATCTGGCGAAAGGTCGATTTACCTGTCGGATCGATGACGGGCAGCATCGGGAAACCAGCCTTGCCATAGTCTTCGCGATACATCCAGGCGATGGCGAGGAAATGAGGCAACTGCCAGATGAACATGATGGAAAAAATCGCTGCCGCTTCGATGGAAAGTGAGCCAGCCGCCGCTGCAAATCCGATGATCGGCGGCAGCGCTCCCGGGCCAGCACCGACAATCGTCGAGGTGTGATTCACCCGCTTCATCGGCGTGTAAACCATCACATAAGAAAGCACGGTGAACGCAGCTAGTGCGGCGGCCAAAGGCGTGGAAGTGGCCGCGAGAATGATGACGCCAGCGGCTGAGAAAAACACGCCAAAGAGATTGCCCATCGCTGCGCTGATGCGACCGGTCACGACAGGGCGATCCTTGGTGCGATTCATTTTCGCATCAGTGTCGCGCTCATAAACCTGATTCAGAGCGCTGGCACCCATGCAGGCCAGGGCGGAGCCGATCATGGCACCGATCAAGGCAAAGAGGCGGGCCTGTGATGAAGCGTAAAGCGAGAAGCCAGCCTTGTGTGCTGCATTTTCACCAATGGCAAAACCCAGCCAAGCGGTGAGTACCACCATCACGGTGATGCGCACCTTCGCCAGTGTGGCCAGGTCAGCCAGCCGCTGACGCAGCGAGATGGGTGATGAAGATGCATCACCAAGGGCGATAGCATCCTCGACTGGCAACATAGATTCAGGGCGCGATAGTTGTGTCATGTGACGGCTCCCATTTGAGCCGTCGCTGGCAGCGAACGGATGTTTCGTGAATCGTGTTGAGCAGACGCCACGGCCTCGTGGCCCTGCCTCGATGCGAATGTCAGTCGCACAATACGGAAGTAAAGCAGCGCTGTCGTCGCGAGCAGAATCGCGCCCAGGGTTTGATGCGCGGTGGCGACTTCGGGATGGCGACCGGTCCAGATGATCGACATGCCCAGCCCCAGTTGCAGGAGCAGCATGATGCCAATGGCGGCTGCGGGGAATTTTAATTTCATCTGCTCGCCCGCAGCCTTCATCACACGACGGATCAGGCCAACAAGGGCGATGACCACCGCGATGGCCCACAGGCGATGCGTCCAGTGAATGGCGACATGAAACGGCGAGTACCAGCCGTGCTCGGTGGTCGCATAAGCATCGGGATTGTCTGCGTACTGAATCATCGCTTTCTCAATGCCCGCTTGCGTCAGCGGCGGCACGATCTGCCCATAGTTCAAAGGAAAATCGGGAATGGCAAGGCCCGCACCATGATGACGCACCGTTGCGCCCAAGGCCAGTTGAATGAAGAGCACAATCAGAGCGATCAGAGCCGGGCGAAGAAGCGGAGCGACTGATTTCAGATTTGAAATTTCAGATTTCAGATTCGTGTTGGCTTGTGCCGTCTCTTTTATTTCTCGCTGTCCCGCTTTCTCGGTTTCCCGCTTTTCCTGCCTCTGCTCAATCCACCACTTGCTCGTCGCAGCGGCGATGAGGACGGTCATGCAGAAAATGAGCTGCGCGGTGATGCCGTGGAAGACGGCGAGCCATGTGGAAAGCTGCGTGACGCGCAGGCCGCCCATGATGCCCTGCCAGATGATCGCGATCAGCGTGGCGATGCCCAGGTAAGCAAGCCACTGGCGAGACCCACGCACGGGAGTGCGTGGGCTTTTGGCGCTGGTCTGCCAGAGCCAGATGCACATGGCGATGGCCATGAGTCCGACGAGGCTGCCCATCAGGCGATGCGTGTGTTCCCAGAAAATGTTGCCCACCCATTTGTCAACGGGGAAGAGGAACATGTTGTAGTTAAATGTCGATGGCCAATCGGGCACCGCCAGGCCGGCCCCTTTGCTCGTGACCGTGCCGCCCAGCGTGATGAGGAAAAACGTACACAGCACAAACGCGATCGCAAAGCGGTGAAGCCAGGGCCGATAGGCAACGCCAAATTGCAACTGTTCAAGAGTCTGTCGCAGACCTTGCGCCGACATCCCACACTCAGGACAATCGCGATCCACTTCGATGATGGCATAGGCACAGCGCGGGCACGCAAGCTGCACGACGAGTGCGTCGCCATCATCTGAAGAAGTTGTCTGCGAACGTGTGGTCATTTCAATTCTGTAAAACTCGAAACTTCAGCCGCGATTCTTGCCGCACATTCTTGTGCTCGATCGCGTTCATTTCATGCGTCACATTGTCGCGGCAAGATCTTGCTTCACGCGCTTCTTACCGACACCCTAAACCCATACCCGACACCCGCGCCTTTAGTGCCCTGACGCCTGAAGCTCCGCCTCGCCCGGCTGGAGCGGCGTCGTCTGCGGCAGCCAATCTTCCTTCACCACCGGCGAAGAATATTCATACGCCCCGCGATAAACCGTCGGAATTTCTTCGAAGTTGCCATGCGCCAGCGGCGGCGATGTGGTCGCCACCCATTCGAGACTGTTGGCGTGCCACGGGTTGGTGCCGGGGTACGCACCGAATTCGTCGTTGGGCCTGGCGATGATCAGATATGCCGTGCCCGGCAGTGCCGAGAGAAGCACGAACAGCCAGCGCAGCTCAAATGACGCAGGGCCGATGAACCAGCCGATGATCGGCCAGCTATCGAGCATCATGTAGGTGTCCTGCTTGAGCAGCGCGGGCAACAGGAACATGGGCAGCGCCCAGACATAAAGCGTGCGCTGCAAGATGGCGGGAAGTTTGAGTTTGCCGCCGATGTCCCAGACGAGCCAGAGGATGCCGGTGATGATAATTCCAAAGAGGCAGCCGTGACCCAGGCCGACCATGACGTCGTGCCAGGTCTTGGCGGATTCCATGCCGGGGATGAGAGCGCCATTGGCATCGTAGAGTTTGCCGCCCACACCCATGCGAGTGATGGCGAACCAGAGCGTAGGCAGCATGACGCAGACGGATGCGATCTTGCCGCCCAGAGGCAGACCGCGCAGGAGCATGACCAGCAGTGCGATGATCATGCCTGCGAGACTGATGTAGCCCAGTGCCGCCGCGAAGCCGGTGTATTGCCACGAGCCTTTGACGAACGAACCATCGATCATCGTGGAGGGCTGCATGGCGACGACATCGACCATCATTCGCTTGGCAGCTGCGCCCATCTCAGGCGACCAGCCGATGCCGTTTTTTGCTGACCAGATCGACAGACCGATGACCATCGGGCCGATGAGCATCACCGCGAAAATCGCCATCATCGCTCTGCCGAGTTTGCGCGGCAGCGAGACGAAGAAGTTGTAGAAGAACGGCAACTGCGCGGTGCCCAGCATCATGGCGAAAATCGTCATGACCACGTTGAGCGACTGAAGGTGCTGAAGCGTGTCGTACTTGAGAATCGTGGCGTAGCGGCGCGGGTGGCCACCGATGCCCAGCACGTGCATCAGGAAGAACGTGCCGTTGAAAGCGATGAAGGTCATGATGAAATGGATCGTGCCCCAGCGCTGATTGAGCTGACGACCGAACATCTTCGGGAACCAGTGATAGACGCCGGCAAAGATGCCCATCATCGATCCGCCAAAGAGCACATAGTGAATGTGAGCGACGATGAAGTAGGTGTCGTGCAGAGGAATATCAACCGGCGCCGACGCCATGAAAATGCCAGACAGGCCGCCGATGACGAACATGCTGACAAAGCCCAGGGCCCAGAGCATGGCGGGAGTGAACTTGATGTTGCCGCCCCAGAGCGTGCCCAGCCAGTTGAATGTCTTGATCGCCGAGGGCACGGCAATGAAAATCGTTGATGCCATGAAGGTGGTGCCCAAGACCGGGTTCATGCCCGACTGGAACATGTGGTGACCCCACACGATGAAGCCCAGGAACGTGATGCCGCCCATGGCCAGCACCATCGGCTTGTAACCGAAGATCGGCTTGCGCGAAAACGTCGAAAGAATATCACTCGTGAGTCCCATCGCCGGCAGAATCATGATGTACACCGCCGGGTGCGAGTAGAACCAGAACAGGTGTTGCCACATCAGTGGCTGCCCGCCCGCCGCCACCTGCACGCCGTCGGTGATGACCGTGTCCGTAAAGAATTGTGTGCCAATGACACGATCAAGCACGAGCATGATCATCGCTGCTGTGAGCACTGGCGTGGCCAGGAGTGCGAGCACACTGGTGATGAGCACCGACCATACCGTCAGCGGCATACGCCATAGCGACATGCCCGGCGCCCGCATGTTGATCGTCGTCGTGATGTAGTTGAGTGAACCAACGATCGAGGAGAAGCCGACGAGCGCCACGCCCGCCACCCAGAGCGTGGTGCCCAGGTTGCTGGAGAAGCGCACCCCCGAGAGCGGCGGATAATTCGTCCAGCCGCCGGCTGCGGAGCCGCCATCGATCCACATACTGACGATCATCACAATGCCCGCCGGCATCGCCAGCCAGAAACTGAGCATATTCAGCTTGGGAAACGCCATGTCCTTGGCACCAATCATCAGCGGCACCAGGAAGTTGCCAAACGCCCCGACAAGCATCGGAATGATGACGAAGAAAATCATCACCGAAGCATGCATCGTGAATAGCTGGTTGTAGCCTTCGTTCTTGAGCGTCGTCTTCTGATACTGAACCGTTGCCCCGGTGACGACCACACTCGCCGCCGCGATTTCTACCTGGGGCTGATCGCCCTGCTGAATCTCGGGCACCTTCTGAGCAGGCACGCGCAGCTTCACCGGCGTCGCCTCACCACGCAGCGGCAGAATAATCGGATCGTTGCCGATCCACTGATAGTCCGGCGCCCCCGCCAGAACGATCGCCTGCATATTGTCAGCACGAACACCTTCAAACACCTGCGTGCCGATGGGTGCGCGAAGCTGCTGCTTCTCATAGTGATAGTCGCCCATCACTGAGGATGTCTCGCGCACGAAGCCTTCGATATTGCTGGGCAGCGGATACTGCTGGCCCTTGATCTTGGTGCCATAAGGAATCGTCACCGCGAAACCCTCGGGGAATTCTTCGACGAAGGCGACGGTGCCGCCGGGATATTTCTTGCCCTCGATTTCTGTTTCGGAAAGGAATTTCACCTTGCCGCCGACGTTCCAGCGCGCCAGGTTCGACTCCGGGCTGGCCTGTGTCATGCCTGCGGGCAGCACATTATTGTGCGGCACCTCCTGCTGCGGCCAGGCGAGCTCATAGCGAACACCCAGGGCAAGCAAGCCGCCCACGATCACGAAGATCAGACTCGTGAACATGAACTGCAACCCGATGACTTTGTGGTCAATCGAGAAGACATACTTGGTCCAGAAACTGGTCGGGCCGTGGTAATGACCATCATCAAGATGTTCATCGTGGCCGTGAGCTTGTTCGGGGGTGTGACTCATGTTGGGTCCAAAAAGGGCCTAGGAATAAAGGGCCTAGGGATCAGGGCCTAGGGCCTAGGGATTAAGGCATAAGGCCTAGGGCCTGGAAAATTCATTGATTCTCAGTGCAGCTTTAAATACATTCAGTTCGACAACGTTTATCACTTCGCTCTTATCTCTTGTCTCTTCTCTCTTCTCTCCCCCTAGGCCCTAGGCCCTCCTCCCTAGGCCCTACTCGCCTTTCTTCTCTAGTAATCCTCGCCGCCGCCCGACGCTGCCTTGAGCGCCTCCTGCTGAGCGGTCATGTAGCGGTCAAACTGTTCGCGAGTGACCACATAAAGCGGGCCTTTCATCGCGTAGTGCTGGCCGCCGCACAGTTCTGCACAGACGATGTCAAAGGGTTTGGCGAGCGCGAAATATCGCTCCTGATCGCGCGTCGCATCGTTGGACGAAACTCGGCCGATCACTTCGCCGCTCGTCTGCGTCGCCTGGAACCACACCTTGCCACGCAGCCCCGGCACCGCATCCTGCTTCACACGAAAGTTCGGCAGAAAAAAACTGTGCAGCACATCCACACTCACCAGGTTGATATAAATCTTCGTATTCACCGGCACCACCAGCGCACCAGTCACGATGTCATCCTTACCCTCGCCACTGGGATCACTGCGATCCAGGCCGATGCCTTCTTCGAGTGTGCCCTTCTTGATCAGTTCAATCTTGCGCTGACCGAACTTCATATCCTTGCCCGGATAGCGGAAAGTCCAGTTGAACTGCTGAGCAGTCACTTCCACCAGAATCGCCTTGCCGCTTTTGATTTCCTCTTCCATCGCTAACTGCGTCTCGGGCCAGTCGGAAGGATTTTTGATCTTAGCCCAGGTCGATTGACTGATCGCAGCAGTCAGCGCCATCAGCAGCGCGGGGACGAGCGTCCAGACGATTTCGAGCTTGGCGTTGCCATGGATGTAGCGTGCGGTTCGCTCAGGTTTGTAGCGATACTGAACGAGAAAAATACCCAGCACGATGAAGACGAGCACGCCTACGATGAGCGTCATCCAGAGGATGATGTCGAAAAGAAAATCGATCTCGTGGCCATAAGTTGAAATATCTTTGTGCAGCCAGAGTGTTGGCTTATCACCAAGCGTCTCACCGCCGCCAGCCTGCGCCAATGCGACAGGTGCAACCTTGGCGACGGTCAATGCGACAGCCAGAACGATGAGCAACAGGAGATGACGACGAGCGAAACGTACAAGTGGCGCGAAGAGCAAGGCTGGCTCCTTAATGTAGATTGTCGCCCTGACGCGCTCGCAACCGACCGATGGGCCGATGCCAGTGCGTCAGGTGGAACCGACAGTTGCAATAAACCTCGTCATGTTATCCGATAGGTTCGTGTTCATGTCAACGTAAAAGACCCCCAAATGAGCGACCGCGACAATCTGCCACAGTGATTCGCACACCGCCGCGCCGCCGGACAGTCCCGAGGCTATGATTAAGCCGTTCCCCTGACCTTTGAGGATTTCAACCATGCTGCACAAATCGATGACCTATGCCGCCCTGCCGCTGCTGCTCATGCTGTTCCTGATCACAGGCTGCTCGCAAGCCACCGATGCCGCAGCGCAATCCGCATGCACCGACAGTTGCTGCTCCGAAAAAGAGGAGACCACGCCCGTGTCCACTGAATCCAAAACTGAAGCAAAAACCGAAGCCAAGAGCGACGGCAAATCAGAAAAGAAAACCGACAGCGACAAACCCAAGCGAGCCACCGTCGTCTTCGCGGGCGGCTGCTTCTGGTGTGTCGAAGCCGTCTTCGAAGAACTCGACGGCGTCATCGATGTCATCTCCGGCTACAGCGGCGGCACCGAAGAAACCGCGAAATACAAAATCGTCAGCGCCGGCTTAACCGATCACGCTGAAGCTGTGCAGATCACCTTCGACCCCGACAAGATCAGCTTTGAAAAACTGCTCGCCGTCCACTTCGCCACTCACGACCCGACCACGCTCAACCGCCAGGGCGCTGATGTCGGCCGCCATTACCGCTCCACCATCTTCTACGCCAATGACGAAGAGAAAAAGACAACTGAAACAGTCATCGCCCGTCTCACCGAAGCGAAGGCATTTCCCAGCAAAATCGTCACCACCCTTGAGCCGCTCAAGGCGTTTTATGTAGCTGAGAACTACCACCAGAATTACGCCTGCGACAACCCGGGCAACCCGTACATCATCAACGTCGCCCTGCCCAAGGTGGAAAAACTTCGCAAGAAGTTCAAGGAAGATCTGAAGAAGAAAGAATGAAGAGAAAAGAATGACTCGCCGCTTATTACCTCGCCGCTTGCGGCTTCGCTCCCCGCTTAAGGCATAGTCTCACACGCCGCCATCACCCGCAGCGCCGCCGCCTCCGCGCTGGTGATGCAATCGGGAATGCCCACGCCATCGTAGGAACTGCCCGCCAGCGCCAGGCCGTGATGCTGTGATGCGAACTGGCGAATCGCCGCCACCTTTTTCACATGCCCCACGTGATACTGCGGCATCGAGCGCGGCCAGCGCTGCACCTGCATAAACATCGCCTGCCCCTTCACACCCAACAGCTCTTCAAACTCGCGCTGCACCTGTGCGATCAGCTCATCATCACTTTGCTCCAGCAGCGCTGCCTGCATCGCCCCGCCAACAAAAGCCCGCAGCAGCACGTGATCCTTCGGTGCCCGTCCGTCATACTTCACATGACTAAATGAACCCGCGATGATCGATCGCTTCTCCATCGAAGGCACAACAAAACCAAAAGCATCGAGCGCATGGGCAAACTGATCGCGCCGATAACCGGCAAGCACAATCGCCGATGATACGGCTTCGATGCTGCTCAGTTCATCAGCGAGTTTCGCATCCAGTGAATGCAGCACACCCGCCGCAGCCTGCGCGGGCGCTGCCACGATCACCGCATCGACTTCTTCATGCGAGCCCTCTGCAAACTGCAACCGATAGCGCGACTGCACTTGTTCCGTTGCACGAATCGTCTCAATCGAAGCGACGCGCCGCTGCGTCACAATGCGATCACCCAGGAGTTCCACAAGTCGATCGGGCAAGCGCTGCATGCCATCGCGCAGCGTCATGAACAGGCTGTAACGCGCACCCGCATCGCTCGCCTTCACTGCTTTGGCGCGTTGCTTCTTTTCGTGGCGCATCGCGCTAATGATGCTGCCATGCTGCGCTTCCATATCCAGAAAGCGAGGCACGGTGGCGCGCAGGCTCAGCTTGCTCGGGTCAGCGGTGTAGATGCCGCCAATGAGCGGCTGAATCAAGCGATCCAGCGCCTCCCGTCCAAACCTGCGCACGACAAATGACTCAAGCGATTCATCTTCAACATCGCGCTTGGCTTTGATGAATTGTTCCATGCCCATGCGCAGCTTGCCGCGCCAGGAAAAAATCGGCGAGCGCGCCAGCGCATACAAATTGCGCGGCGCCATCAGCTCAAATCCTTCGGGGATCGGCATGAGCTTGCCACGCCGAACCACCATCGCCCGGCGATGCTTCGCATTCGTCGCAAGCAACTGCTCTTCAAGCCCAATGCGTTTGCAAAGCGCCAGTGCCCCAGGCTTATTCGTAATGAAATTGTCCGGGCCAAGCTCAAGAAGAAATCCATCGCGCTCGACAGTGCGAATCGCCCCGCCACACTTTTCGCCTGATTCATAAAGCGTCACGCGCAGGTTGATCTGTCGCGCATTGGCCAGTTCAATGAGGTGATGCGCTGCCGCCAGGCCGGTGATGCCGCCGCCGATCACTGCGATGTGTCGCTTTCTGCCGGCCTGTTGCCCGTGAGGTGCATCGGTTGTCATCGAAGGATTCGTCACTCGTCGTCATCCTCCAGCGCATCGTGCACGTGTGCCATTTCGCTACTGAACGAAGTCCAATCATTGGCCCACTTCTGCGCTTCAATTTCTGTCACCTGCCCCGCCTGCACGAGCCTGGCCAGGGCGCGTTCCATCGTCTGCATCCGCTCTTCGGAAATGTCGCGCGTCCTCGTCTGCATCACCGAATAAAGCTGTTCAAACTTCCCCATGCGAATCAGATTCGACACCGCATACGTGTTATTCAAAATCTCCATCGCCACCACGCGCCCTTTGCCATCGGCGCGAGGCATCAGCTTCTGGCAGATGATATGACTCAGGCCCAGCGAAAGCTGACTGGCCACTTCATCGCGGCGATCCGAGGGGAACATATCCAGCAGTCGCGTGATCGAGCCACGGCAGTCGCGCGTGTGCAGCGTCGAGAAAACCAGATGCCCAGTTTCCGCAGCGGTCAGCGTCCATGATGCAGAGTCGCGGTCGCGCATTTCGCCGACGAAAATAATGTCCGGGTCTTCGCGCAGAGCGTCGCGCAGCCCCTGCTCAAAGCTGGGCACATCGCGCCCCACTTCGCGCTGCGACACCATGCCCGCGCGGGTCTTGAGGCGATATTCGATTGGGTCTTCCAGCGTGATAATCCGGCAAGGCCGCGTCTCGATGATCCGATCAATCAGCGAAGAGATCGTCGTGCTCTTGCCTGCGCCGGTGATGCCGGTGATGAGTACCAGGCCTTGCTGCTTGCGAAGAATGTCCTGCCAGACTGCGTTTGGAAAACCGACCGATTCCACAGCAGGCGGCTGCGATTCGAGCGCACGCAGCGCCACCGCCAGGCCATCGTTGTCATAAAAACAATTGATGCGGTACTGCTTCGCATCGGTGAGTAGCGAGCTATCCACCGAGCGCATCTGTTCGAGTGTTGCCAGGTCAAAATCCGCCAGCAGCACAGTGACGATTTTCTGCATCGTCTGCATATCGAGCGGCGGGCCTTTGAGTTTCGTCAGTCTTCCATCGATGCGAAACGTAGGCTGACACCCGCACTTGAGATGAAGATCCGAAACCCGCATCGCCCCTTGCTTCGTGAAATACTCGAGCAGGTCCGACACACTCAGCGACCGACCATCCACCAGCGTGTAAAGCTTCGTCGCCAGCGTCGGCCGTTCGTTGGTCATGTGGATACTCGCAGTGGCGAAGGCAACACGGAGAATGCGATGACAGTAAACGTCAGGTCAAGTGAATTGGCAAGTGTCACCGGAAAGATCAACCAATGAAAAAGCCCGATGGCGCACCATCGGGCTTGAAGATTGTGAAGGTCAATTCTGATTGAGCATCAAATCAGTCAGGGTGCTTGGGCACGCGCCTGCCGCCGGGGTACATCGCAATGAGGATGACCAGACAGCCCACCGCTGCCCACATAGGCACGGAGAAGAGCATGTGGTAATTCATCTTCTTATCCGCGCCGGTGGCAGCCTCGGCGACGTAGCCTGCGATGAGGCTGCCCACGATGGTGCCAATGCCGATGATGACGAGGTTGAACAGCGACTGCGCGCTGGCGCGAATGTCGCCGGTGGTCTCTTCATCGACGACCATGAAGGCCACGAAGATGAAGCACCCAAAGCATACACCGTGCAGCGCCACGCCTGTCACGAGTGTCACGATGGGAGCAAAGGGCAGGCTCTCGACATAAGCAAAGAGGAACATTCGCAGCGCGTAAGCGATGATGCCCACTCCTAGCAGTGTCTTGCGGGTGAGCCGTTTGGCAAAGAACGGGAGGATGGCCAGCACGACCAATTCGGACATCTGCCCGATGGTCATCAGGCCGCCGCCGCCGACACCGAAGATGTTATTGATGTCCGATGCCAGCTTGTTCTGGAAGGTGCCAAGGAACGGCGCTGTGTGAACGAAGTAGAACTGATGGATGCAGCTGATGGGCACTGCGAGAATAAAGAGCGTCAGCAGCGGCTGCTTCCTGATTTCGCTGACCGCTTCCAATGCAGCATTTTTCTTGACGGTCTTATTAGGCGGCGTAGCGGGCAACAAGAAGCAGTAGATACCCATGATGCCGCCGAGAATCGCGCTGAGTTTGAACGCGCTGGCGATGCCTGCCGCCTGGGCAGCATTCTGCACTTCGACGGTTGCATCAGCGGGTGTGTGATTGAATGCGAGGTACTGACCGATGCCGATGCCCACGCAGATCCAGCCGATGGTGCCCCAAAGACGCACCCGACCGAAGTCGCGATCACGATCAGGCATGTGATGAAACGCCAGCGAATTGGTGAGCGCAAGCGTCGGGGAATAGACCAGCGAGTAGATCAGTGCAAAGGTGAGAAACCCACCATATGAATCAACCCACGAGAGTTGCCAGACCAGGACAGCACCGACTAGGTGGCTGATGCCCAGGAACTTTTCGGTATTGAAATAGCGGTCGGCAATCTGACCCGCTACGAAGGGCGCGAGGATCGCACCGACGCCGCCGACCATGAACATCATGCCGATCTGGGAGCCGGTGAAGCCGCGATGCGTACTTAAGAACGTGTACATCAGCGGCAGCCACGCCCCCCAGATTGCGTACTGCAGAAACATCATGATCGATAGCTGCGATCCCAGTTTCGCGCCCATCGGCGGAGCAGTGGAACCGGTCATACTCGTAGCGGCGTTGGATTCACTCATGGGTCAGCGTCCTGATTCGGTGAGAGAAGATGAAAGCAGAAAAAGAAAGCAAAACAGAATTCGTTCGACAACCTACCCGGCCCGCAAGGCTGAGCATGTTAACGACCGCCAGGACTTTCGTCATATTCGATAGGAATGAAGTGCATCCTGCTCTATTGCCGCTTGCGGCGTAGCGTCGTCAGCGCGGTGGTGAAAGACGATTGATTTTGTCTTTCCCCTTGGCGATCGCAGTCTCGTGGCCTGCCGCGCCTTGGTAACGATGCCACCTTGAGCAGGCTCAGTTCATTTCAATCACGATACGTTTATCTATATTTTAACAGTTGAAATTATATTCAATAGATGCTAAACTATGCATGACGTGACGGGTTTGGCAGGTTTGGTCGGCTTTTGCCGTATTGAGGGTTAGTAAGTAGACGTCTACTCGTTTACCCTGATACTCGATCTAATTTAAGCTCAGGACACGACTTACAATGCTAGATACGATTGAAAAACGCGTGGGTAGACAAAACTCGGCGACGAGAAAAGTTTGGGGCACCCTGCACGCAATCGCTCTGCCTTTGGTATATTTTTGGTGTGTCCACTCTCTCTTTTTCAGGTATTATGGATTTGAACCGACGGTGTTTGTTGCAGCGTATTTAGAATCTGATTACCTGTCGTGGACGGCGTTGTTTGGGGTGATGTCTTTTTTTTGTTGGATGAGCAATATGAAATCACACTTGCTTCCCGCGTTGATGATTGGCGCTGCGGCGCTGTCGCTTGTGTCCCATCAGGTCGTGGCGGTGCCGCTGGTGCAGCGCGGCACGCGCTGGGTGGAGATGCAGCAAGCCGACGAGCCCAAGCCAGCGGTTGCTGCGCCTGCGGAAGACAAAGATGACAAGGCAGAGACGCAGCTTCGCGCTGCGGTCGTCGCCGTGCGAGGCACGGTGCAGATTCGTCAGGCGGAAGATAAAAAATGGGCCGCCGCCAAGCCCGGCGATGTGCTGGGAGCTGGTGCGGATATTCGCACGGGTCTCAACAGCGCGGTGCAACTGAAAATTGAACCGGGGCACACCATCACCATCGATCGCATCAGCGTGGTGAAGCTGCTTACATTGGTGAAGAATCAGGACGTGGTGAAGACAGATGTGGGCATGAAGTATGGCCGCACGAGGTATGACGTGGAAGCTGCTGGCGCGGTGCACGATGCCAAGATTCACACCCCCGGCACCACGCTCGCCATTCGCGGCACCTCGACCGGCACGCAGACCGATGCCTTCACCGATTCGACGTGGGTCATCAAAGGCGCGGTCAACAACACCAACAAGCTTCGCCGCGAGATGGTCCGCATGGATTCTTCGACTGGCAAAGCAGTCGTGACGAGTGATCTGGTGACGCCCGCTGCCTTCGCGAAGAACAAAACGAAGAACGACACCAAGGGCGAGTTCGCTGGTCGTCAGGGATCGGAGAACACCATTGTTGAACAGTACGCCAGCGGCGAGTTGGATAATCGTCAAAGCGGCATCGACGCCGAGCAGCAGTTCGCACGCCGTGAGGGCTTCCAGTTTGCGGCGGTGGGTGTCTTCGGTGATGTGTTTGACCTGGATATCTTCTGGACTCCACAAGGTGTCAACAACAGCAATGTCGATTTCACCATTTTGGATTCTTTAGGCGGCACCATCACTTCGCAAGGTCCGACGATCGTTCGATCCGGTCAGAGCACACAAGGCCAATTCATCAGTAGTCCAGCCGATGACGATGGTTCACTGGGCTTTGGCTTCGAGGCTGTGCAGTATGGCCCACAGGTTCCCTCAGGCAACTTCCTCGTGACTGTCAACCACATCAGTGGCGATAGGGCCGATGTGTCCCTCACCGGCTCACTGCAATCCCTCAGCGGCCAGTTCGGCTCCGAGTTCTTCTCTGTCGATTCAGGCAACCCGCAGGCACAGTACATCGTCAATCCCAAGAACCAAACGATCACAGCCGTCGGCGGCAATTAAGCCCGAGGTATCTTTTAAACCGCACTGAAATGAACAAGTGCGCCGACACATTCGCGTCAGTGCCCTTGTGTTTTATCCATCCACATCAACATTATCGCGAAGTCTCATACAAATAGCACTTGCGTTCGACTGCACCGATAGTAGGATATTGCAGTCGTGGCTCGGGACGTTTAATCTCTTCTCCTGCTCGGGGTTCATCTCGTGGAATTCATTCCGCTTCTTATCGCACTGGTACTCGTGGTGGTCATCATCGCGGGACTTTGGAAAACCTTTGAAAAGGCAGGCCAGCCCGGCTGGGCGGCGATCGTGCCGATTTACAACGTGATCATTCTCCTCAAGATTGCCGGCCGACCGATGTGGTGGTTCGTACTGATGCTCATCCCCTTCGTCTCGATCATCGTGGCCATCATTGTGGCGATCGATGTCGCCAAGAACTTTGGCAAGTCCGCCGGCTTTGGCGTCGGCCTGGCGCTTCTGGGTTTTATCTTCTATCCGATCCTGGGCTTTGGCGATGCGGAATACAACCCCGTCAACACGCTTCAGTGATCTGATGATTTTGATATGAATCATTCAGCCTCGTCATCGCGATCAAACGATGACGAGGTTTTTTGATGCGCCCGTTCAATGCGCTCATCGAAAATGCGCTGCACCAAAGTCGCCTGTGCATCGGTGCAGCGAACGCCAGCATCGAGGAAAAGCTTGGTGAACTTGCCGCGTGTCCCAAGTGCTTTGCCGATGCGCAGTCGTCGCCAGGTCTTGCCCACGCGTTCCAGACGCACGGCGTTGACCTCGCTCCAGAGCGTCAGCACCACCTTGCCGCCCGTGGCGGGATCAAGCTCCGATGAACTGCCAAATCCACCCGCCGCAAAGAGAAAAGGCTCCATGCCTTTCTTCTCTTTCTTGCCCGTCGTCAGCAGATAAATCAGCACAGCAACCCACGCGATGCCAAACGCCCCCATCACCGCCAGCATGACGCTATCTGTGCGAATCACGCCTTGGATAAAAAACTGCACCATGTTCGTGCCGATGGTGGCGACGACACCAATGAAAACCCACAGCAATTTGCGATGCAGAGGCATGGTGGAGATGCCGCGCGAGATGCCTTCGAGAACGAAGGTTTCGTTGTCGTAAACAAACCCGCACTCAGGACACCGACCCGCATCGGGCAAACCCATCAGCGGGTAATCGCACTGCGGACACTTCTGCAATCGAACGATGAAATTGTTCACCGTCGGCGTGCCATAATTGTGGCCACAGTCGGGGCACTGACCGTACTCAGGCAAACCATCAAGCGGGTAGTAACACTTTTCGCACTCGCGGGCAGTATGCGAGCCGGGAACCGGCAGCGGCGGCGGTGCGTTAAGCGTCATAAGCAACATCCCGAAAAGTTTCACCCTTGAATCAGCGACCAAAGCCACGCCAGGCGCTGTCGAGTCTGCTGGACCTTGCACCATCGGGCAACACCACGATGCCTACGGTGTATTCGCTGTCGAGTTCATCGTAATCAAACACCAGCGCAAGGCGCCAGCGCGACAGTTGCCGGGTAAGCATCAGTTCCACCGTCCGTGCCTCATCCTCGGCAAAATCCATCACGTGCCTGAACGTGAGCATGTAGTGCGTCGTGAGCTGATAACTCAGACCCCAGCCCAGCAGGCGACTGTCAAGCTCATCAATCTCTGCATAATCCATGTGCCATCGCAGGTGCGGCGTCTGCTGGAAATCAGCACCGATGCGCCACTGAGCGACTTCATTATCCTCAAAGCCGTAGGTCATTTCCGCGACAGCACCCAGACTGTCAGAGACAGCCCAGATCAGGCGGGTGTAGAAATGATCACCGCCCAGACTCAGCTCCGGGCGATAGCTGAAGTAGCGCGGCAAGGGACTGTCCACATCGGCATCGTTGCCGCGCAGAACCAGATCGGTGTCGAGCGTAAGCCAATCGACACTGCGCCAGCGCCCTTCGCCGCCGCGCTGAGTTTGCAATGTGTTGCGAAGCCCTAGGCGAATGGTGTATCCCTCGCTGAGCATCTCCACATCCGCATCATAGACCGGCAGATCCTCGGGATTGATCGTCGATCCTGCATAAGACAAATCAATACCCGGTTCAAGAATGTGCCGAACCCGATGCACATCGAGCAATTGAACATCGATGTCGTCATAGGTCCTGCTGAACTCGGTGTGGATGCGTGTGCCCAGCGTGCCGAAGAAGCGAACCTGTTCATCCTCGCCGGAGAACTCTTCGAAGTCTTCGTCGTAAGCGGTGATGCGACCTGAGGCATAAGGCGTGACATTAAAAATCGACAGCTTGATTGGAGCCTGGATTTCATGGCGACTGTCAAAGCGCAGCCGATGATCGGTGGGGAATCCGGTGGATGCCAGTGCATCGCGGAACTCGGTGTCAGCGCTGGCGATGCCGAAGTTCAGAAGACTCTGCGCATCATTGAAGCCGCGATCCGCCGGTGAATCCTGCCCGACGCGTGGCCGCATGTAGCTGAGTCGCGAATCGCCAAAGTAAGTCAGGCGGTTACCAAACAGTGCGGTGCCCAGTTGCCGCCACGCAATCTCTGGCGACTTATCAACGCCATAACCCGGAGCCTGCAATGTGGTGAGTTGCGGCGTGAAATTGTTCACGTCGTACTGCGCCAGAAAGGTGAACGCAGTCTCCTCCTGCTGCTTCTTCAAATAGATCGAAGTCTCGTACGGCTTCGCGGCTTCGGCCTGACTGCTAAAAAACTCTTCGAGAAAAGTCGGATCAGAAACGTAGCCGACTTGCAGTGATAGTTCCCAGTTGTCGCGAAGGAAGTGACGGTGGAAGCCGTTCACATATCCGCGGATTTCCTCATCTTGTTCGACATTGCGATTGCCAGTCAGGTCATCGGTGCCGCTGTCATGGATGACGAGATAAGAATCGAAATAACCGAACATATCGGGGCGTTCGTAGTCGAGGTTCAGACCGATGGCGAAGCCATGATCGCCGCGCAGATCGAGATTGCCGGTGAGATCGACACCATCCAAAGGCTCGCGTCCGAGGATCGCAAACACATCCCATTGCGTGCGAATGTCCGGCCCGCTGCCGCTGTTGTAGCCCGCTTGGAATCTGCGAAGCGGAATGTCCTGCCCTTCACCACTGAGATCAGACACGCCCAGAATCGGCAACCCACCTACTTCGATGCGCGTGTTCTGCGAACGGAAAATGTTGGCGGTCGTGCCATCACTGCGCTCCTGCTGCCGAAATGTGATGCGATCCGAAGCAATGGCGATGTGAGGCTCTGCAAACTCACTGGTGGTGAGCACCGCCTGCTCAGCCGACCAGCTCTTGCTCGACTCTTGCCGCAGCCGATCTGCACGCACATAAAGCGGCACGCGCTTTTTCACATCCCATGCGTAGAACACGGCGTGCAGCACAACGGCTTTGTTCTGCTTGAGGTCGTAGTAAATGCGCGGGGCACGCAGGGTGTAATCACCATTGGTGGCGATGACGTTGTCTTCGAGATAGACGCCGCGCACATCCAGCGACTTGGCGCGGTTGCCAGCGATGGCTTCCATGCCGACGTTGCCCAGAAAAATCAGAGCATTTTCAGCGCGAAGGGACAAAGCACTGTTGCCCTCTTCATCCTGAAAGATGACCTTCACATTACCGATCAGGCTCACATAGCTTTCGCCATTGTCGCCGCGCTCGAAGACGAATTTGTCAGCATTGAAAGCGACGGTGCCATCCTGCGGCGCGATGCGCAGCGGGTTTGGAATGTCATCAGCTTTCGCTTGACCATCGGGGCCTTCGGCAATGCGCGGCGTGGGTACTTGCGGCGGCGGCGGCGCGACCGGCCGACCTGTGGGCCCGATCTGCAAACGCTTGGCCAAATCAGCAGGCAAGTCGCCCGTCGGTTGGCGCATCGCGCTGATGTAGCGCGCATAGCGAGCCTGGGCTTCACTAACGAGCGGATCACCAGCAGCGGCTTCATCTTTCCATGCGTCTGCTGCGAGATCGAGTTTGCCTGTCGTTGAAACAGTGACGAAAAGTTTGGTGCCTGACGCGGCGATGGGCCCGCCGCCTTCGCGGGTATGAGCGTTTTCCAGATAGAGCGAAAGATGGCGGATGAGTTTGCCGCCAGCGTTTTGAGTATCGATGCGCAGACTGGCGCGGTCGGCACGAAACGCATAGGCGCCGATGTCGATTGTGACATCACCATCAAGCAGCGCAAACTGCACGCCTTCCACTTTCCACTGATTCACGCGCTTGCCAAAGAGCTTCGCATCAGCGGTGACAACAGGCTGGCCCAGCGGCGCATCGATTGCTTCTGCCTGTGCCACAGCACCGAAAAAGCAGAGGACCACCAAGGTCGCCAGCGTGTGCAGCAGCAGGTAAGCGCGGGCTGACCACGGGCGCCATGTAACAAACGACAACGAAAAATTCGGGCGATTCCACGCCATATGGTCTTCACCCTGAAGGAAAGGATGGGGCTTCCTGCGGACTCAAGGGCGCGATTGTATATTTAGCCGTTCGCCTTGGCGAACGAAGTTTACACGTTTCATCGCTATCGCCATCGCAAGGAGTTTGTCCATGTCCACGCAAGTCGGTGTTGGTTTCAGTGATCAGTCCGATTCCCGCGCCGCAGGCATCGCCGCCGCCAAGGCAGCTATGTCATCAGCGAATCTGCCGCGCGCTGATTTCGCGCTGCTCTTCTCAACTGCAAAACATGATGCGACAACACTGCTGCAAGGCGTGCGCGAAGCGCTGGGCGAAAGCTGCCGCGTCTTCGGCGGCTACGGCGTGGGCATCATCACCCGCGATCATCTGGCTTACGACGGCTGCGAGGTGGGCATCGCTGTTTTTTCCAGCGACTCCATCGAACTCACCGCCTTCGTCGAAACCAATCTTGCCGCCAACGAAACAGCCACCGGCGAAAAACTCGCTGCACAAGTCGCTGCTGCGAATCTCCCCGCCGATGCGAGCATGCTGCTTTTTTATGACACGGTCAATCTCACGCAAGGTTCTCTCAAGCTCAACATGGCCACGCAACTGCTGGCTGGCATGAACGAGAAGTTGAAAACCTGGCCCGTCACCGCAGGCATGGGCATGCTCGGCGACATGCAGCTCCACGAAACTTTTCAATGGTTCGACAATCAGGTCTTGCAGCAAAGCGCGATGGCACTCTGTTTCTCAAACAAGCCCGGCGAGCAAACCACCAAGCTGCGCATGGACACGATCATCATGCACGGCTGTCGGCCCACCGGTCGCTATCACACCATCACCAAAACCGAAGGCCCCGTCGTTCTTGAAATTGATAACCGCCCTGCTCTCACCATGATTCATGACATGCTCGGCCCAGACTCGGGGCTGACTCCCGAAGATTATTCATTCTTCATCACGCTGGGCGTCAACAAAGGCGATCGCTACGGCGAGTTCCGCGAAGAGGATTACGCCAACCGCATGTGCATCGGCGTTGATACCGAGCGCCAAGGCCTGATCATGTTTGAGACTGATCTGAAGCCCGGCATGCAGGTGCAACTCATGCGCCGCGCGCTCGATTTCAGCTACATCGGGCCACGCACGAGGGAGCTTGTGAAGAAAGCGGAGGGACGCAAACCGCTCTTCGCGTATTACATCGACTGTGCCGGGCGAGCGGCGGCTTACTGCGGGATGGATGAAGAGGAAGCGGTGGAAGTGCAAAGGGCGCTGCCGCAAGGCGTGCCGCTGCTGGGGGTTTATTCAGGCGTGGAACTCGCGCAGATCGGCGGCGCGGTGCAGCCGCTGGACTGGACGGGGGTGTTGTGTTTGTTTAGTGAGTGATGAGAAGGAAGGCTCGACGTTTAGCCGCGGAGCAAAGGTCCGCCGACGCTCCGCGCTGGCCGCCGCAAAGCCTATGGCCAGCGGCTAAACGAGGATATAACACTCACGCATTCGCAATCAGCTCGCGAATCATCTTCGGCCCAAGCGCCGTCAGCGTCGGCGTGATGTGTTTCGCAGCTTTGAGGCCCAGCGCATCGGTGGTGCCCAGAAGCCCGATGCTCGCCATGCCTGCGGCGTTGGCGGCGGCGATGCCAGCCGGGGCGTCTTCAATCACCACGCACCACTTCGGCTCCACGCCCAGTTTCTGTGCTGCGATGAGAAACACCTGCGGATCAGGCTTGCCACGCGTCACATCCATGCCCGTCACCCGCGCATCAAATTTCTCCGCACGACCAAGCAGTTCCAACGACAATGCCACATTCTCCGGCGGCCCCGATGAACCTACCGCTAGCTTGAACCCATCGCCGCGCAGCGCATCAATCAGCGCCACCGCCCCTTCCATTACTGGCTTGGTCTCGCGAATCACTTCGCGATAAGCAGATTCCTTGCGCTCATCCAATTCCGCAATCTTCGCATCCGTCAGAGAAGCACCAAAGAGCTCACTCCACCATAAGCGAATGATGTCCTTGCTCGTGCGGCCAAAGCTCGAAGCAAACTGCTCGCGCGTGATGACCTGGCCCAGCTCATCGCCCACCACACGCCAGCTTTCAAAGTGCGGCTCATACGAATCGACGAGCACGCCATCGACATCAAAAATCACAGCAAAGGATTCATTCATGGAGACATGATAACGAAGCAGCGACTCAACGAGTCGCGGACGCCAGGGGCTTCAAAGAGGCGCAGACACAAGGAGTGAATTGACGTTGATGAAGTGGGAACACGGCGCGATGATCACGCTTTCAGGCCTTGGGCGTCCGCGACTCGTTGAGTCGCGGCTCCATGGGAAGATGACTTTCTAAATCACGTCGCCGTTCGGTTTCGCTGTGCCGCATTCCGGGCACTTCTCGGCAGTGTGGCCCGTCAGGTCATAACCACACTCGACACAGTACGGCCGGTTGGAAGGAATCGCGTGATTGGCGATCCAGTCAACTCTGAAGAAAAGAAGCAGGCCGACGAGAGCCTGAATCAGATTGGGAACTAGTGAATAAAACGCCCAGCCCAAAAATCCATAATCTTGCAACCAGGATGAAAACAATTGGCTAGGCATCGCAAACACTAGTATCAGAACGGCCCGCATCACTTCTGACAAAAACGAAACGCTTGCTGCCGCAATGAGGTAAACCCCAATCACCTTCACCAGCACGCGAAACAGTGATTTGTAGCGCATCGGCTCCCCCTGTTGTGTTCGCTCACATCGGCTTCATCGCAATCGTCTGATCGTAAACAGCCAGCAGTTTTTCTTTATCAAAAATCATCTCTTGCCTGGTCAATCCGACCAGATCGTAGATCGGCGTCAGTTCGATGGCGTCCACCGGGCAAGCCTCTTCGCACATGCCGCAGTAGATGCAGCGGAGTTCATCGATGTCGAACTTCACCGGATACTTTTCGCGGTCATCCCACGGTGCTTCACCGCCTTCGATGTGAATGCAATTGGCGGGACAAGCGGTGGCACACATGAAGCAAGCCACGCAGCGCACTCGGCCATCTTCATCGCGATTGAGGCGATGCACACCGCGGAAGTTGTCCTTGAAGAGGCCGCCTTCTTCGACGGGGATGTCTTCGCGGCGTTCTTCGGGGTACATCATGGTCTTGCTGGCTTTGCCTCGGCCGATGGAGGTGACCCAGTGCTTGAGCGTGGTGCCCAGACCTTTGAAAACCTGCGGGAGAAACGTCGCCTCGGTACGCGAGATCGGCGTCGGCTTGATTTCGAGAATGTCATCGTCTGCGATCATTGCTGCATTCTAGCGACAAGTGATTGGTAGAGCCAAAACGCGAAACCTGTGGAGCGAATAACACACACACGCATCGCCCACGTAGAGTTTCGCCGCTTGCGGCGTAGCGACATCATCGCTGCGATCACTGCACAAAAAGGACAGGCCGCCCGGTGTTGACCGGACGGCCTGATGCGGCTTGGTGGCGTGGAACGTAAGCCGAATTCTGTTCCGCTGCTTCACCGTTGCCAGTGAAACACCGGGGCGACCATTCATCTGGGAGTGCTGTTGCCAGCACCCTCGAGCAGCCTACCTGCGCCTCGTCCCCGAACAAGCGGACGCTGACGGACCGCCAGTCGATCTTGCGATTGAAGGCGCTGCTTGGCCTTGCACGCGGTGGGGCTTGCCATGCCTGCGATGTCACCACCGCAGCGGTGCGCTCTTACCGCACCTTTTCACCCTTACCTGATCCGCCTTTAGCCCCGGGCTAAGCCCGGGGCTAAAGGCGGATCAGGCGGTATATTTTCTGTGGCGCTGTCCCTGATTTCACCGTCGCCAGTGAAGCCGGTGGGCGTTACCCACCACCGTATCCTGTCGTGTTCGGACTTTCCTCCCGCCAGTCAACGAGTGACCAACGAGCGATCGCCGCAACCACGCCACGGCGAAATCATAGCAGGGAAGATGCGCATCAACATCACTCATCACAGTGCAACACCATGCCCTACATATTTCGCCATTCGCCTTGACGAGCGAAGAGCGGCATGGCCGCAAAGAGTCGCAAAAAGCGCAAAAAAAGAATCCGCGACAACACGACACGATTTTCAATGTGTTGATCGATCCGAGCCGTGAAGCGTAAGCGAGCGGACGCCTCGTGATTGACTGTGCGCCCAACCACCGCTCGCTTACGCATCGCGGCTCGGATGACAAATCGCATCAGCACATCACTTGTTCTCCGGCTGCGGTTTCACTTTCCAATTCTCATCGAAAAATCCTGCTGCCTTGATCTCACCGGGGAACAGTGCATCGGGATCGGTTTCGATATTGATGACCGCCCAGTCAGGCAGCTTGGGCGTTTGCTGACTGTTGGTGCGATCGTGCCCTTCGCGGAAAGTCGGGCCGGAGTTGATGACTACGTACTTGTTCGGTGCAAATGTGTTTCGAGCGATGAACACTGGCACGTGATTCTTCGCATCAAACTTCTGATCGCCAACCACGATCTGCTCTTGTGACCATGCGATAGGCGTGACTTGTCCGCCGAGTCCTTTGATAATCATGCCCATCCAGCGATTCGATTCAGGCGAGCCCCAGAGAATCAGGTGATACTTGCGAAACTCTGGCGTATCCAACTGAGCTTCCTCCATGATGCGTGGATCACCGCGAAACAGTGCACGCCAGCGCTGCCGGGTGTGCTCGAATTCAAACGCGACCCAACGATTGACAAGCACATTGGAGGATCGCTGCGAAGGAGGCACCATGACGAACGGTTCCATGAAGGCATCATCAATGGTTCCCTGCACGTCATGTTGCTTAGCTTTGCCTGAGACGTAATCGATCGATCGAGAGGCGACCCACTTGCCATCCTTCATGACGAATCGCTCGGTGCCTATTTCGCGCTGGTCTCCGATGGGCGGAATCACTTGCTGTCCATCGATGAGATAGCTGGCTTCTCCCAAAGTCCAATTGTCATTGCGATGCAGCTCGAACGCGTGGACGTTCTGCGTCTTGACCTCAATTCGGTTTTTGTTGATTACCTTGGCATCGATGCGTGTGCCTTCCCAATGCGTTTTCATTTGCTCCACTTGGGCCCAGTGCATGCGGTTGTACCTGAGGCTTCTTGTCTGAAGGTGAACCTCCTTGGGCGAGCGATCTCTCCCCTTATCCACCGCCGCCTTGATCTCCTTTAACACTTGCTCCTTCGCTTTCGCTTCGTACTTGTGTGCTGCACCTGGCCCGACGATGTGTCGCAGTTCACGACCTTCCGCTTTGAAGGCCTCCGCCATGAGGTCAGCGGCTTGTTTCTGCTTATCGATCTCGCCGCTGTACGCGATCACGGGCACATTGAAAAGATTTCGCGTGTAGTCGGGTACGTCGTACCAACCCCACAGTTTCTGCACGTACCACTCGGGGTATTGCTCGGGCGTCAGCTTCTGATACTTCGCCGTCTCGACAAAACCCGCACCCGCGTGCACCACGCAGAACTGATCGGCATAGTGAGCGCCGATGTGCCAGGCACCTGCGCCGCCCATGCTGAAGCCTGCGAGGGCCACGCGATCTTCATCGATCTTGTATCGCTGCTTCACACTCTTGATCGCATCGAGCACATCGATTTCGCCAGCGAACTTAAAGCCAATCGTGCCTCGGCCATAGGGATGGAGTGTGATGCACCAGTCGGGTGCGAACTCGCCTTTGCTCTTTTCGCGCGTGGCGATGAAGTGCAGATCGGTTTCCTTGTCGCCTCGGCCGTGGAGCCAGACGAGCAGCGGTACCGGTTTCGACAAATCAAGATTCGCCGGGATGTGCAAGCCATACGGCTGCACCGAATCATCAATATCACTGCGATAGCCCCGCGCGATCAGGCCGCGCTGCGTCGGCCAACTTGCCTTGCCGCTCTTGAGTTCATCGAGTCGCTTCTGTGCGGAGTCGAGCGCGGCATGAGCCTTGGCGACATCTTTTTTCGCATCGTAGAACTCATCAAAATCCAGCGCCCATCGCACTGCCTTCGTATAAATCTCCACATCAGGCTTGAGCTGCGCATCGAGCTTGGCAGCGGCGATGGCCTTGGTCACCGTCAGCAGGCGAGCTTCCAGTTTCTCGCGTTCTTCCTTAGCAATCGTCACGCCTTTGGGTGGCAGCACGCGCTCGATGGGCTTGATCGGCGGCAGCGGCTTGGCATCCTGCGCCATCGTGATGCTGCCCAAAGATAAGACAAAGAACAGGACGCAAAGAATTCGCATGTTGATTACTCTCGTTGAAAAGAACCAAGCCCGATGGCGAGTCTGCGAGCCGTCGGGGTCGTGTTGGATCCCCAAAGCACAATACCCCGACGGTTCGCAAAGCCTCACAATCGGGCTTGGTGTGCATCACCAGCTTACCGCGCTGCGCACGATTGACCGCTGCCTCCGATACACTTGCAGAAACTGTCCCGGAGGTGTCATGCCCAAGATGAACCAGCTTTCATTATTGAATCGTTTCCGCCCCAGCCGCGCCGAGTATTGGAAAATCTGGGGGCCGGCCATTGTGCTGGTCATCATCGGATTTGTCATCGCGTCTTTCTTCGTCAAGCCTGCGCCGCCCAGCCGCATCGTCATCGCCACCGGCAGCAAGAACGGTGCGTACTACGCGTTCGCCAAACAGTATGCCCAGCATTTCGCCGATGCCGGCATCGAACTGGTTGTCCGCGAGACCGCAGGCTCCATGGAAAATTACGCCCTGCTGGAAGATGTCGAAAGCGATGTCTCCATTGCCATCGTGCAAGGCGGTACCGCTTCGCGGCCACTCTCAAAAGACCTGCAAGCCGTGGGCAGCCTTTACCTAGAACCGGTCTGGATTTTTCATCGCGGCAGCAAGCCCTTCACACGCATCGAAGAACTGCGCGGCCGCATCATCGCCATCGGTGCCCAAGGCAGCGGTGTGCGCGTCATGGCGCAGCAGCTCTTTGATGAGAGCGGCGTCACCGCCAGTTCCACACCCGACGCCACCACCGGCAGCGCCACGCGCTTTGAACCACTGGGCGGGGAGGCCGCCGCACTTGCGCTCAAGGCAGGCGAGATTGATGCCGCTGTGTTCGTCATCTCGCCGACCAGCGCGATCGTGCGCGATCTGATCGATGAGCCTGATATTCATCTGATGAGTTTCGCGCTGGCCGATACGTATCACCGCCGCATGACGTATCTCACCAGCGTCACTTTGCCCGAAGGCGTGCTGGATATGAAAGCGAATCTGCCGGGCCAGACGGTGACGCTCCTGGCGCCGGCGGCGAACCTTGTGGTGCGAAGCGATGTGCACGCCTCGGTGGTGCCGCTGCTGGTCGAAGCTGCCAAAAGCGCACACGAGCGCGGCGGGCTGGTCTCGGAAGCAGGCATGTTTCCGTCGCTCAAGTACACCGAATTCCCGATAAATCCCGCAGCGAAACATTACTTTGAAAATGGGCCTTCGTTTCTGTTTCGCGTGCTGCCGTTCTGGGCTGCGTCGCTGATTGATCGCATGAAGATTTTCCTGTTGCCGCTGCTGACGTTGCTCTTGCCGATGTTCCGCATTGCTCCGCCGCTCTACCGCTGGCGAATCAGGCGAAGGATTTACAAGTGGTATCGTGTGCTCAAGAAGATCGATGATGATCTGAGCAGCTCCGATACCGCTGCGAATCTGGACAATGAAATCGTGAGCCTCCGGCAGCTCGATCGCGAGGTCAACTCCACCATCGTGCCCCTGTCCTACATGCAGGAGTTTTACCAGCTACGCATGCACATCGAGATGACACGGGTCAGGATCATCGGACTGGTGAAAGAGAAATAAAACAAGCGCCGTACAGAGGCGGCGCTTGGCGTGATTGGCCGATGATGATTGCACATTGCCCCGGCCAGAGGCCGGGGCAATAATGGTGCTGTTTACTGCTGCGTCGCTTCCTCGGCTTTTTTCAGGGCTTCCATTGCCTTGGCCTTGAGGCTTTCCCAGGTCTTTTCCGGTTCGTCGGCTGCCTTCTTCAAGGCCACTTCCGCATCACTGAGATTACTCTTGAGCTTGCGGATCTGCTCATCGAGCTTGGCCTTCATTTCCGGATTCGCCTCTTTGAGTTTGGCTGTGAGCTCCTCGACCTTATCTTTGCCCGCTTCGAGTTGCTTCTTGGCGGCATCAACAAACTCGCCTTGGTTCCTCATATCCTTGAGCCTGTTCCAGGCAGAGCCCGCTTTCTCCTTGAGCGAGTCCATGGTCTTTTCAGTTTTGGTGCGATTATCGCAGCCCACTGCAAAAGCGAGGGAAAGCGAAAGGGCCAGTGCGAGAAATCCGAATCGTGACATTGAAATGCTCCTGTAATTCAAGGGAAGAAAACTCTGAGCGATCATTATGATCAATCATACACTTGTGTGCCAGTGATCTACGAAAGGTGATGCCATGAGGTTCCGACAAATCGCCCAAGCGAATCTATTTGCACTACTGCTGATCGTGTTGTTTGTAGGTGCTGGTGGTTGTACGACTGACGCGAGCAAATCAAACAACGGCCTAGCCTTCTCAGATTCATCTGACGACAAAAGCGAGGGAACACGACTCGCAGGAACGATGACGATTCACCTTGCGTTTCATCGACAGAATGCGCGGCGACTTCCAAGCGTCACCACCCGCGATGATGAAGGCAATCACTTTGCTTCTGCTCTGCGCATCGTGGATGTGCAGGATCAAGCGAAGCGATTGCCGCAACATTTGTTGGGCCAGGTTTTGTGTTTGGGGAGCGATAAAGCAAACGACACTTCAGATGTGATGGTCTATGTCGATGGGTTTAATGAAATCGAACTTCTCTACTGGCACGATGATCGATTACACATCATCCACGGCCCCAACTACACCACCGTCATCAGTACGCCCGGCGAGCCCGCCAAGGCGCAGCGTGATGATCGATCCATGGTGTTCTCATCCGACGATTGCAGAACAAAACCGAGCACTGCCGCGAAGGAAGATTTGCAAGAAATCCTCGCCGATCGCAAGCAATCCAATGAACGTCGGATCGAAGCACTCTGGCAACTAAGAGATATGACGAACGAGTGGCAAGTCAATTATCATGGCACTGGTTGGGCACGTAATCCACAAAAGACACCTACTGCATTCGACCCCACCAAGTCATTCATCACCGCGCTGCACAATGGTCCCGATGCGCTGCGGGCCGAGGCTGCTCGCGCTTTGCGGATGCGGAGTGTGGATACGCAGCCCGCGATCAAAGGCCTGATTCATCGCGCTAAAAATGACACGAATACCAAGGTGCGCATGGAAGCCGCGCTGACGCTGGGTTATCTCAAAGCCAAGGACGCAGCCGTGGAACTGATGGGTTCACTGGATGATTCAGATGACACCGCTCGAATAGCCAAGGTGCTCGCGATCCGCATGATTAATGAGTGGGAACTGGCACCCGCGTTTGTGAATGCTGCCAGTGAGCGCACGCGCGAAGGGGTACTGCTGGCACTCAAGGATGTTCAAGAAGCACAGGCCATTGCGGCCTTGGAATTTGCGGTGCAAAACAGTGCTTATCCCAAGATTCGTTTGCAGGCGGTTTCACTGTTGGTGCGAACAGCGTTCCAGATGTCGCTGATTGATCACGCATTTTTTAGCGCCATGAGTGAAACAACGCTTCAATCATTGGATCCTGCTCTTCGCGATTTCAAAATCCCTATGTGGCTTTCGGGCCGATCGGAGTCGCCTCAAATCCTGAGCATCATCGAGGCACTTCGAGGAGCGATAAATGATGAAGACCCATCAGTTCGCAGTGCGGCGGCGGTGAGTTTGCAGAGAATTGAATCGCGTCGTCAACCGAAATGAAAAACCCATCCACGGGAGTGGATGGGCTTTGAGTATCTTCTAAATGTGCGATGCGAGCCGAATGATCACTCCGCTTTGCCCGCGCTGTTATCCACGATCCAGCGGTAGGTGTCGCGGGTGAAGTCGAGGATTTCTTCTTTCTTGAAAAAGAGATCGACTTCGGTTTTCGCGGACTCTTCGCTGTCGGAGCCGTGCACGAGGTTGTAGCTCTTGCTACTGGAGAAGTCGCCGCGCACGGTGCCAGGTTCAGCTTCGTAGCCGGTGGTCTTGCCCATCAGTTTGCGGCAGACCGCGATCGCTTCCTTGCCCTTGATCGCCAGCACCAGCACAGGGCCGCTGGTCATAAAGCCGACCAGGCCCGGATAGAACGGGCGCTCTTTGTGAGCTGCATAATGCTTGGCGGCGAGGTCGGCCGTGATCTGCATCAGCTTGGCGGCGACGACGGTCAAGCCTTTGTCCTCGAAGCGCGCGATGATGCGACCCATGAGGCCGCGCTGAACTGCATCAGGCTTGAGGATGATGAGGGTGGTCTGTTCCATGCTAAATGTCCTTTGGTTGGATTGAATCGTTGGTTGCAAGCGTCAGGTTTTGGGCCGGGATTTATCGCTCAAATGAGGCGAGCTTGCAAATCGCACACACTGGGCAAGGCCAAACGCGCCTATCATGAAGCACGATTAGACTTGAATGCCTCCCGTGAACGCGTGAAGTTTTTTTCCATGCCTCCACTGCCGCAGCTACTGCCATTGATTCACCTGACGCGCATCGCCTTGGCGCTGGCGGTGGTCAGCAACTGCTGGTTGACGGTTTTTCTGGCGATCTACATAGAACCCGAGTCGGGTCGCACCGCCGTGCTCAGCGAGATGCCGCTCCTGATGGCGCTGCTCTGGACGGCCATCGTTGCGCTGGGGCTGCACATCTATGGCGTGGCGCTCAATGATGTGCTCGATGCCCGCCACGACCGTCTGTTCAGCCCGCAGCGCCCCATTCCTGCTGGCCACCTTCGCCGCAGCAGTGCTGTCATCATCGCCATCGTCGGCTTACTCATCGCCATGGTCACCGGCGCGCTCCTTGGCCATGAAGCGCTACTGCTCACCGCGCTGGCTGCTGCCGGTCTTCTGTTTTTCAATGCGACTGGAAAATATCTGCCTGCGGCGGGCATCCTCGCGCTGGCGCTGATCCGCATGATGACGATGCTCATCCCCAACTCGCACATGGGCTTCGCCTGGCCGCTGTGGATGACGATGACGCACGTCGCTGCAGCGACTGCGCTGGCACACCTCCTGGAAGAAAAACGCCCCACGCTGGACCGGCGCGAAATACTGCGACTGGCCGTGGGCTGGGCGCTGGGCACCGCTGCCATCATTGCGTTCATGGCGTGGCGCGGCACCATCCTCGCCTACGGTCGCCCCTTCATCTGGATCGGCCCCGCCATTGCCGGTGCTATCTTCACCGGCATCTCCGCCTTCTTCGTCATCCACACGCGTAAGAGACAATCCATCACGCCCATCGATCACGAAAGCCAAAGGCGAGCCGCCAGGGCCTACACCCGTCTGGCGATTCTCTGGCTCATCGTCTATGACGCCGCCTGGCTTTTCAGCGCAGGGCTGGTGATGCCCGGCATGCTTCATCTGGGGCTCTTCGGCTCGGTCTATTTCATTCTCTATCTCACCGGCCCGCTTCGCCGCATGATCGGCCCGACCTTGCGATATCGGCTCTATATCGAGCCTGAAACGCGCGATTGAGTTTATGGGAATGCTCAGTGGGAGTGAGCTCATTTCATCCAAAGAAGCGACCGCTAGCGAGGCCCATACTTCATATCGGAGAATCCACGATAGGCCCCTTCCGTCCGTTGCGTTAGCATTCACATCTTCCCAGCCCCGACGGCCCGCATTGATTTTACTTGAACCCGGATGCCTCACTCGCGATCATCTTCGAAACGATCTGAAACCACCGATGGTGGTTCACCTTTGCAAGCGCTCAGCGTGATCACTGAGCATTGGAACAAGCTGCGCGACACCGTGCCCACTGAACTGCGCGATGGCATGGATCAACTTCTGACAGCGCTTAGTGGCGGCCGAAGTCAATCGCAACAACGCCGCGATGCGCAATCCCTCAGTGATAGCAAAGAGCAATTGCAGGCCATCTTTAATACAACCGTCGATGCGATCATCACCATCGACGAAGCTGGCACCATGCAGAGCTTCAATCCTGCCGCTCAGCGATTGTTTGGTTATACCGAGGAAGAAACTATCGGTCGCAACGTCATCATGATCATGCCCGAGCCGTACCGAAAAGAACACGATGAATACCTGCACCGCTACCAGACCACGGGTGTTGCCCGGATCATCGGCATCGGACGTGAGGTAGTCGGCCTTCGAAAGAACGGCACCACTTTTCCCATTGACCTGGCGGTCAGTGAAGTGAAGCTGGGCGATCGCCGCATCTTTACTGGCATTCTCCGCGACATCAGCGAGCGCAAGCGACTGGAGCGCGAGGTACTTGATGTCAGCACGCAGGAGCGCGAACGCATCGGACGGGACCTGCATGATGGTCTTGGGCAGGAACTGACCGGCATCGCGTTCCTCGCCGGTGTTCTTCAGCGCAAGCTGCAATCGCAGGGCCAGCCGGAATCCACCAGCGCTGGCGAAATTGTGAAACTCGTCAACACAGCGATCGACCACACGCGCGCCTTGGTCAAAGGTCTGTGTCCTGTCACGCTTGAACCCGATGGACTCATGTATTCCCTGCGAGGCCTGGTGGACATGGTTCAGGAAGTGCACGGGATTGCCTGTCAATTTGATTGCCCACGTCCACTTTGGATCGCCGACCATCATGTATCGACCCATCTTTACTACATCGCGCAGGAAGCAGTGAACAACGCGATCAAACATGGAAAGCCAACGGAAATTACGCTGGGACTTTACGCAGGAAAGGGCCTGGGAACGCTGCGCATCGCTGACAACGGCAGAGGCATAGCGACTGATGTTCCGCGCGAAACTGGGCGCGGTGTTCACATCATGCAACACCGCGCCAAAATGATCGGTGCTTCGCTGGAGGTAATCAGCGCAGCCAACCGTGGAACCATCGTGTCCTGTTCGTTTGAACATCACACCCATGGCAACTCATCTACGAGGAGCAAACTATGAGCCCCGCCAGCAAAGCACGCCGTAAATCCAATACTGAAAAATCTGCTCAGCCCAAGCTGATTCGCATGCTCATCGTCGATGACCACCCCATCGTCCGGCGGGGCCTTGTCGCCATGCTCAGTCAGGAACCGGACATGAAGGTCGTCGCCGAGGCTGAGAACTTTCACGATGCATTGGAAGCTATCAAGCAGCACCCTCTTGATGTGGCGATTATCGATCTGACCCTCGAAGGCATCGGCGGCCTTGAACTGGTCAAACAAGTGCGCATTACCAATCCTGAGTTGCATTTGCTGGTGCTTTCCATGCATGATGAGAGTCTCTATGCCGAGCGCGTGCTGCGTGCTGGTGCCCGAGGCTACATCATGAAACAGGAGGGCACCGACCGCCTGATCACCGCCATCCGCACCATCTTGCGCGGTGAGATTTATGTCAGCGAGCGCATGGCCTCTCGCATGCTTGGATCAATCGTCGGCGGGCGCAGCAGCGATAGCCGAATGCCGCTGGATCGCCTGAGCGATCGGGAACTGGAGGTTTTTGAACTGCTTGGCAAGGGCATGGGAACCAGGCAGGTCGCCGAGCGACTTTGTGTGTCGATCAAGACGATCGAATCACACCGCGAACACATCAAGCTGAAACTGCAATTGAAAAACGCCAGCGAACTGATTCAGCATGCCACGCAGTGGGTGCTCAGCGATGGCCAATCCAATAGCGACACGGCCGCTTCGTGACGACGGAGCGTCTGCTGCTCGGACAGCCTCTACCCTCAATCACTGCTGCGGCTGCATCTGTGCCATGCGCTTGTCAGGCGAGCGCATCTCGATGAGGTGATAGACAAACGCAGCGGTGAGCGCTTCCCATGAAGCATCGACGATGTTTTCGTTGACGCCCACGGTAGCGAACATTTCGCCGGTCGCTTCGCCATCGGCATCACCAGACAGTTTGCGGGCAAACTCGGAGATGACGCGCACCTTCGCAGCAGACTCGGCAGTGGGATTGACCACACGCACACGGAAGTCGCGCAGGTGCAGCGCTTCCAGTTGCGGATAGTGGCCAAGCAGACATTTACGCAGCGCTGCATCAAGCGCGTTAACCGGGCCATCGCCTTCAGCCACATGATGCTCGACGACACCTTTGACGCGCAGCTTCACCGTCGCTTCAGTGACGGCAGCCTGTGAATCATGCTTGTAAATCACACAGCGATAGTGATCCAGATCCCAGAGCCTGGGCAGCGTGCCCATCGCTTCGTGCATGAGCAGTTCGAAACTCGCAGTGGCGACTTCGAACTGATAGCCCTGGTTTTCGAGATCATTGACGCGCTCGAGAATTTTCTTTTGCAGTTCGCGATCGTCACCGATACCGAACTTGGGGCCAAGTGTTGCGGCGATATTGCTGACGCCTGAAAGCTCGCTCACGAGAACGCGGCGGCTGTTGCCAACAGAATCGGGCGTGATGTGTTCATAGCTGTGAGCGATGCGCTGTACTGCATGAACATGCATGCCACCCTTGTGTGCAAAGGCGGAAGCGCCGACAAACGGCTGACCATTAACTGGATTAAGATTCGCCACTTCATAAACATACCTACTCGCATCGGTCAGTTTCTGAATCGAATCACCGACGAGACAGTCGTATCCCATTTTCAGTCGCAGGTTCGCAGCAACGGTGGTGAGATCGACATTGCCGCAGCGTTCACCGATGCCGTTGATGGTGCCTTGCACCTGTACCGCTCCCGCTTCGACAGCAGCGAGACTGTTGGCGGTGGCGAGGCCGCCATCGTTGTGCACATGGATGCCAAAGCCGACGAAATATTTGGATGCCTTGATGACGTCAGCGAGACTGGCATGGAGATCTTCGATGGCCTTGGTGACCCAGGCCGAGAGGGACCCGCCGTTGGTGTCGCAGAGGACGACGCGTGATGCGCCGCCTTCGATCGCAGCCGTGAGCGTCTGAAGCGCGTACTCACGGTTCGCATTAAAGCCATCGAAGAAGTGTTCCGCATCGTAGAAAACATCGAGCCCCTGTTCGCGCACGAAGGAGACCGAATCGCGGATCATGTCCAGATTTTCCTGATGACTGACGCGCAGCACCTCATCGACATGCAGGTCCCAGGTCTTGCCGACGATGGTGATGATCGGAGCCTTGCTGGCGACGAGGGCCTTCATGCCTGGATCATCGCAAGCTTTGACGCCTTTGCGACGGGTCATGCCGAAGGCGACGATCTTGGCGTGTGACAGCTTGAGCTTGGCCGCCTCTTCGAAATAGGCGGCATCCTTGGGATTCGACAGCGGGTAGCCCCCTTCGATGAAGTCGATGCCCAGCGCATCAAGTCGGCGGGTGATCTTGAGCTTGTCCACCAGCGAAAAATTGATGCCTTCACCCTGCGAGCCATCGCGAAGGGTCGTGTCATACATTTCGATACGGCGGGAAGTGGTCATGGGAGTCCGGGGGAAGAGGTCAGGGGACAGGGGACAGAAGTCAGAGGACAGAGGTCGTCAGTGCGAAAAGACAGTGCGGCGGATTTTCTCAATCAGACATAGTAAATAATCACAAATCTCAGCCCGTCTCGCGACCAACAAAAAACCCCGCCTTGTTGGCAGGGTTGTCGCAGTCGTCGTAAAAACAAACGCGGCCCTACCGTGTGTGGGGTTCACCAATAATAATGATGTTGGCGTTGTTTGTGCTTCGCATATTCATTCATTCCAAGTTAATCATTGTATCGACCATTACCGCCACGGCAAATAGTGACCTATTTTCTCAGTTCCATTAACGAGGCAATTGCCGTTCGACAACGCCCTTTCTGCTACACTTTCTGGCCCATGAGTACGGCTAAACCCACCGCAACTTCCCCCTCCAGCAGTCGCTTTAACGCCTCCGCTGCCGCCTTCGCCCGCGCCAAAGCTGTCTTACCAGGCGGCGTCAATTCCCCTGTGCGATCCTGTAAATCCGTCGGCTGCGATCCGATCTTTATCAGCAGCGCAAAAGGCCCGTTCGTCACCGATCTCGATGGTCACAAGTACATTGACTACGTCGGCTCCTACGGCCCGGCCATCCTCGGCCACGCGCATCCCGCAGTGGTCGAAGCGGTGCAACAGGCCGCCTCGCGCGGCTTCAGCTTTGGCATGCCTACGGAAGCCGAGAGTGAACTGGCGGAGATGGTGATTGAGGCTGTCGATAGCGTTGAGGTGGTGCGATTTGTCAACAGCGGCACTGAAGCGGTGATGAGCGCGATTCGTCTGGCCCGCGCTGCGACTGGCCGAAACAAGATCATCAAGGCGACCGGCTGCTACCACGGGCACAGTGATTCGCTGCTGGTGCAGGCAGGCAGCGGCGCGACGACGCTGGGCGTGCCTTCTTCGCCGGGCGTGCCTGCTTCGATTACGAGTCACACGCTGCTGGTGCCTTACAACGATGTGCACGCGGTGCAGCATGTTTTTGAAGAGCATGGCAGCGATATCGCAGGCATCGTGATTGAGCCGGTGGCGGGCAATATGGGATGCGTGCCGCCTGCTCCAGGGTATTTGCAGGCTCTGCGAACCATCTGCGATCGCCACAACGCGCTGCTGATTTTCGATGAAGTCATGAGCGGATTCCGCGTTGCGTATGGCGGCGCACAGTCGATCTACAAAGTGAATCCCGACATCACCTGTCTGGGCAAAGTCGTCGGCGGCGGCCTGCCTTGCGCAGCCTACGGCGGACGCGAAGACCTCATGCGCCAGGTCGCTCCCGATGGTCCGATGTATCAAGCAGGCACCCTCAGCGGCAACCCGCTCGCTATGGCGGCAGGTATCGCCACATTGAAGTTGCTGCGCGATGGCAAAGCGTATGACGTGTTGGAAAAACAAAGCGCCAAGCTCGCCGCCGGTCTCGCTGATGCGGCCAAGAGCGCGGGCGTACCGCTGGCTGTCACGCGAGTTGGCTCGATGGTCTGTCCGTTCTTCGCCGCATCAGCGCCGACGAATTACGACCAGGCACTCAAGAGCGACACGAAAGCGTTTGCGGTTTTCTTCCGCTCAATGCTCGAGCATGGTGTGGCGTTGCCGCCCAGTCAGTATGAGACTTGGTTCGTCAGCGCGGCACATGAGGATTCTGAAATTGAACTGACCATCAAAGCCGCTACACTAGCGTTTTCGGCCAGCCACCATGCCTAGAATATCCTGCCAAATAGGTGTACCACACCTTTTGCTGCCGGAGCATTCGTATGAAACGAGCTATTGAGATCGACAACGAACTGTTCGATACGCTGCATGAGACGGCTCAGCGTGAACACGTTGAGCTTTCATCATTTGTTGAAGAGGCGATTCGAGAAAAGATTGATCGAGTTACATCGCACAGTACTTCAGATGGTTTCAAACTGGAGGTCTGTCGGCTCGGAGGAGGCGTCCATCCAGGTGTGAACCTTGACAAAACATCAGAGCTTTTGGATTTGTAAATCGTATGAAGCTTATCGATGTCAATGTGTTGATTTACGCCTATCGTGAAGAATTTCCCTACCACGAAGTGTGTCTTCGCTTGCTCGAAGATATTCTGAATCGGGGGGAGCGTTTCGCCATGATGGACATGATTCTTGTGGGCTTTCTCCGCATCGCCACCAACTCGAAGATATTCAAGAATCCCTCTCCAATCGACCAAACCATCCGATTCTCGAACAGCTTCAGAAACCACCCGAGTTGTGTCATGCTTCATCCCGATGCGAGCCATTGGGCGTGTTTCACGCAACTTTGCGCCACCGTTGAAGCAAACGGAAACCTGATCACCGACACCTATCTTGCCGCAATGGCGATTGAACATGATTGCGAGTTTGTTTCGATGGATAATGATTTTGCGCGATTTCCTGGATTGAATTGGTCTCGTCCCACTACTTAATCAAAACTGTATAAAGGAAGTCCGCCCCACGCGCATGCGTGGATGGGCTTTCGCCTCTTCCCTTTTCACTCTAAACTTCTGGACTCAAGGTTCTCGATATGCCTACCGCCACCCCTACCGAACCCGCCATGAAAACTGCCACCAAGATGTTTCAGCTTCTCGTTGCCGACGACTTTGCTCAGGAAGGTTTAGACTTCATCAAGAGTCAGCCTGATGTCGAGCTTGTTCATCGCCCCAAGAGCAAGGAGGAAACTGATGAACAGTTTGCCGCCATCATCGCCCAGGCTGATGGCATGATCGTGCGCTCGGGCATCAAGGTCACCGCCAAGATGCTCGAAGTCGCCGCGAAACAGCCCGGCGGCTCCAAGCTTCGCGTCATTGCCCGTGCAGGTGTCGGCGTGGACAACATCGATCTCAATGCTGCCACCGCGCAGGGCATCCTCGTGATGAACTCGGCGGATGCTTCGACGATCTCCACCGCTGAACACGCCTTCACGCTCATGATGGCGCTGGCTCGCAACATCGGCCCTGCCTACAAAGGCATGTGCGAAGGAAAATTCGACCGCAAACTCATCGGGCGGCAGCTCCACGGTAAGACGCTGGGCGTCATCGGCTTTGGTCGCATCGGCCGCACTGTCGCTGAACGTGCGCTGGCCTTTGGCATGAACATCGTCGCGTTCGATCCGATGATCAACGTGCCCACCATGCTTGATGGCAAAGCGCGCATGTTCACCGACTTCTCCGCCCTGCTGCCTCATGCGGACATCCTCACATTCCACGTGCCGCTCAACGATCAGACGCGCGGCATGCTCAACGGCGAAACCTTCAAGCTCTGCCGCGATGGTGTGCTTGTCATCAACGCTTCGCGCGGCGGCGTCATTGATGAAGACTCGATCATTCCCGCCATCGAAAGCAAGAAGTGCGGCGGCGCTGCACTCGATGTCTTCGTCAAGGAGCCGCTCGCCGAGGACAGCAAGCTTCGCAATCATCCGAAGATTCTCACCACGCCTCACCTGGGCGCAAGCACCAAGGAAGGTCAGGAAGCGGTGAGTATTGCCGCAGCCGACCAACTGATGATTTATCTGCGCGGCGAAGGCATCATCGGTGCAGTCAACGCGGGCGGCATGCGCGTTGATCTGGATCCTTTGCAGAATGCTTACGTCGATCTCGCAGGTCGCATGGCGGAACTGGTCAGCCCGATGATCACCCGCGGCATCGCATCGATCACCGTCGAGCTTAATGGTTCGAGCCTCGCCGCTGCGGCAGGCACTATCGAACGCACTGCTCTTGTGGGCCTGCTCAAACGCCACATGGATGTGCCGATCAATGTCATCAGCGCCAGCCATGTCGCTACCCAGCGCGGCATCGCCCTGCGAACGACCAAGACTGATGATGACACCCTGGGCACACGCCTGACCATCACCGTGCAAGGCCCCGTCGGCTCGACCGATGACAGCACGCTGCCTGGCGATGAGGTTCGCCGAATTGTTGGCCGTGTGTATAACGACCTGCGTCCGCGCGTTGTCGAGATCAACGGCTACCACATGGACATGATCCCCGCAGGCTCGATGGTGCTCATTCAGAACGAAGACCGCCCGGGCATGATCGGCACAGTTGGCAACGAGTTTGGCGAAGCCAAGGCCAACATCGCTGACATGACCATCAGCCGTCGCAGAAACACCGCACTGATGCTCTTGAAGATTGATGGCGAAGCACCCGAGGCGCTGATCGAAAAACTTCAAAAACACCCGGGCATATTGAAGGTCGCAACGGTGAGGTTGCCGGATGTAAAGTGAGACGTGGTCTGCCATCGCTTTGTTTGCTGACTGAGCCGATGACGTTTGTGCTCGTAGGTCATTGCAATTAGCGAACCTCAATCACGCGCTGACCCGCTTCCAGTTCTCGCAGAATATCTGCCATTCGCAAATCGAAAGCCGCAAGCAATGAGGCGATGCGACAGTTACCTAATCGAATCCATACGAAGGCTGGCCCGTTTGGATCTGACAAGGACAAGCTCAAAAAATGTCCTTGGCGGCAAAGGTGGGTTGCGAGCGCGGATGGCAACTGATTGTCAATGATGAATCTCATGCGCTCATGAGCACCGGATGGTCTGCCTGTCGAGCTGCATATTCAAAGACAGCAAGAAGGTCTTCCCGCTCCAGCATGGGGTAGTCTGCCAGAATTTCTTCGGCAGCTGCTCCCGCAGCGAACAGGTCCAGTACATCCGTCACGCGCATGCGCTTGCCACGAATGCATGGCCGACCGCCGCACTTGCCGTCTTCGATGGTAATTCGTTTGAGATGCTCAGATCGGTCACTCATCGATTATTTCCTCAATGACATTGCCAGTCACTTCAAGACAAGGCTAAAACGGCGAGACGGTTTACAATTTCAGATGTCAAAAACTGCAACACCTGCACCACGCAACCACCTTCGCCCAATGGTAGTATATCTCGCTACCTCAACCATGAAAGGTTTATCATGCAACGTCTGCTCGCTACCTTCGTTCTGCTCCTCCTCGCCTCCTTCGCTTTCGCTGAGGACACCAAACCCAACACGCTCACCGAACAGGAAAAAAAGGATGGCTTCGTGCTGATGTTCGATGGTGAGAAACTGGGCGATTGGGTTCCCAACGAAAGCCCCGAGTCCTGGAAGGTGATCGATGGCGCGATCGTCACCGTAGGCGGTCGCAGCCACATGTATTACATGGGTGGCGAGAACAAAGGCATCTTCAAGAATTTCGAGTTCCGCGCTCAGGTCAAGCAACACGAAAAGAGCAACGCCGGCATCTACATTCACGCCAAGCACATCAAGACCGGCTGGCCCACCGAGACCGGCTATGAATGCCGGGGCTGCTACGAATTCTACG